>R24__coassemble_692_pt1 | contig 21433 bp, 16 predicted proteins | sample R24__metabat2_high_PE_045 | metagenome-assembled genome bin R24 | reverse complement strand
AATATATAATTACTTGATTATCTGCAAAATATAAGGTAAAAACTCTTCGTTTTTAGAAATTAAAACCAAGTCTTTTTATATCAAAAGCAAGTCTTTTTACATTAAAACGAAGACTTTTCAAAGAAAAACCTTATATCCCTCTCGTAAAACCAAGACATACGGGAACGGATGTTTATTATATTGCATTTTCATAAGTCTTTTTCTACTTAAAAAAGTAATCCATTTTCCATTCTCCTCTCTGATTGTATTTTTATAGAACTAAAGTTTCAATGAAAATAAAATTTTTGTCTATTTTTGCAAAAAATATTTTAAAGGCTCTAAAAAAGAGGATTAAAATATATTTAAACAAAGGAGAAAAATAATAGTTATGGTAAAGGTTATTACATACGGAACATATGATTTGCTGCATTTTGGACATATACGTTTGTTGGAAAGAGCAAAAGCCTTAGGAGACTATCTTATTGTCGGAGTTACTGCAGATGGATTTGACAAAGCAAGAGGAAAAATCAACGTCCAGCAGTCTCTAATGGAGAGAATTGAGGCTGTAAGACAAACAGGCTTGGTTGATGAGATAATAGTAGAGGAATATGAAGGGCAAAAAATAGATGATATTAAACGTTTAGGTGTAGATATTTTCGCAATAGGCAGCGATTGGCTGGGCAAGTTTGACTATCTGAAAGAGTTTTGTAAGGTAGTTTATTTAGAAAGAACTCAAGGTGTTTCTTCTTCGGAACTAAGAGCAGAAAAAAGCGAAATACGTCTTGGCCTTGTAGGAGAAATATCTCTTTTGAATAAATATGAAAGAGAAAGTCATTACGTTAATGGTTTGAAAATAACGGGGGTTTGTTCGGAATATGATGATTTTCTTTCCCCTACTCTTAAAGAATTAAGAAAAGGAATAAAGGACTTCAAGGATTTAGTTGAGAACTGTGATGCAATTTACATCACCTCTCACCCTAAAGAACACTATTCTCAAATTCGCTATGCATTGGAACACAAGAAACACGTTCTTTGCAAATCTCCTATAACTATAGAAGAGAAACAATGGAAAGAACTCAAAGAACTTGCAAAACAGAACTCGTGTATTCTCTTTGATTCTATAAAGACAGGATATGCTTTGGCGTATTATCGGTTGTTACTTTTGGTAAAGAGCGGTATTATCGGAGAAGTGGTGAGCGTAGATACCACTTGCACAAGCTTTTCCGATATGATTTTAAGAGAAGGTAAAGATATGTCAAAAGCATGGAACTCTATTTCTGCATGGGGACCTACTGCTATGCTCCCTATATTTCAAATACTTGGAACGAATTACAAAGACAAGGTTATAACTTCTCATTTCTCCAAAGAGATAAAGGACTTTGATTTATTCACAAAAATAGCTTACATCTTCCCTCAAGCCGTTGCTTCAATAAAAGTTGGAAAAGGTGTAAAAAGCGAAGGAGAACTTATCGTTTCTGGAACAAAAGGTTATATCTATGTGCCTGCTCCTTGGTGGAAAACTGAGTATTTTGAGGTAAGAAAAGAAAACACAATGGAAAACAAACGGTATTTCTATCAATTGGAAGGAGAAGGTATCCGCTATGAATTGGTTTCTTTTGTTAAAGCCATAACTCAAAATCAAAAGAACATATACATAGAGGATAATGTTTCTCTTCAAATAACTAAAGAGATAGAAGATTTCTATAATAAACGAAATTTAGTAGAAATATAAGTTGTGATTTCTAAAGTATAAGTAAAATAAAAGAGCAAAAACTTGTTTAGTGCAAAAGTTTTCTTAATTTTGCAAGCCAATAAAAACACTGAATATATAAAGAAATGAACACTAAGATAAATACTATTGAAGAAGGTTTAGAAGAATTTAAGAAAGGTAATTTTCTTATAGTTGTTGATGACGAAGACCGAGAAAATGAAGGTGATTTGATTATTGCAGCTGAAAAAATAACTCCTGATAAAGTTAATTTTATGCTAAAAAAAGCGAGAGGTGTTCTATGTACTCCTATAACACTTTCTCGTTGTAAGGAATTAGACCTTGCTGCTCAAGTGGGCAACAATACTTCTATGCTTGGAACACCTTTTACTATTACTGTAGATAAATTAGAAGGCTGCACAACAGGTGTTTCTTCTCACGACAGAGCTGAGACAATAAAATGGCTTGCTAATCCTAATGCAAAAGCACAGGATTTCGGAAGACCAGGACATATCAACCCTTTGTATGCTCAAGATTTGGGGGTATTAAAACGTGCTGGACATACTGAAGCTGCTGTAGATCTTTGCAAATTGTCTGGTCTATACCCTGTGGGAGCTTTAATGGAGATAATGAATGATGATGGTTCTATGGCTCGTATGCCTCAATTGTTGGAATTTGCAAAAGAACATAATCTGAAGATTATTACCATAAAGGATTTAATTGCCTACCGCTTAGAACATGAAAGATTGGTGAAGAAGGAAGAAGAAGTAACACTACCTACTCGTTGGGGTGTCTTTAAAATTATTGCTTACACTGAAACTTTTACAGGTGTTACTCATCTTGCTTTGAAAAAAGGTGAATGGGAAAAAGATGAGCCAATACTTTGTAGAGTACATTCTTGCTGTGCTACAGGAGATATTTTTGGAAGTATGAAATGTGATTGTGGAGATCAACTTCATAAAGCAATGCAAATGGTAGAACAAGAAGGAAAAGGTATTATTCTTTATCTAAATCAGGAAGGTAGAGGCATAGGTTTGGTAAATAAACTCCATGCTTATCATCTACAAGAACAAGGAATGGATACTGTGGATGCTAATGTTGCTCTTGGCTTTAAACCAGATGAAAGAGATTATGGAATAGGAGCGCAAATACTTAGAGATATGAATGCTACTAATCTTAGACTTATGACTAATAATCCTTTGAAGCGTGTGGGACTTGAAGGTTTTGGAATAAGTATAAAAGAAACAGTTCCAATTGTTGTAGAACCAAATGATTACAACCATAATTATCTTCTGACAAAGAAAGAAAGAATGGGTCATGACCTACCTATAAAATAAAAAAAAACTTGATATTTCTTTGTTAGAAAAATAATTTTAGATAAATTTGCAAAAATTAAACGCTATTTTTTTGAATGAACAACTTGCAGGAAATATTAGGCAGTATAGAAACTAAGATTAAACGCTTAGCCTTAGAAAAGGCTGACTTGGAGGAACGCATATCCCAACAGCAAGAACTTATTGCCAAGCTGCAAAATGAAATAGCAACGCTTAAATCAAACAATATTGAACAACAAAACGAAATAAAAGAACAAAAAAATATAAACAAAATAAATAATATAATTAATAACAGTTCGGATATAGCTGAATGTAGAGAAATTATAAACGATTTGTTAAAGAAAATAAATAGAAGTATTGCTATAGTTTCGGCTAAAGAAAATACTGATAATATTTAAGTTTAATAGAAATGGAAGAAACAAAAACTATAACACTAAGGATTGTACAAAGAAACTACACTGTTAGGGTAAGAAAAGACGAGGAAGACTTGTTTTTGCGTGCTTCTAATTCTATTAAAGAAAGTCTGCAGTTCTATGCTCAGAAAACATCACATAGAGATAAACAAGATTTGATGGCTATGGTTTTGTTACAAGCCTTTGTCAGTAACATCAAACAAGATGAGAAGACAAAAAATCTTTCCTCCAATGCAGATGTTGAAAAAGCAAAAGAATTAGACCTATTACTTGACCAAATACTTACTTCTAATAATGTTGAAACAAAAGAAGAACCTGTTGAATCTATTGAGGAAAATGAAATAAAAGAAGATGTTGTTGCAGACCTTTCTCCAAGTGAAAAAGATGCTGAAATAGAAATATCTCGCACAATAGATAAATCAGATGAATCAAAAGAATTGACACTATTCTAAAATAGTATTAGGGAAAAGAATCGTTATTTGACATAAAAAAGATTGCATTGATATAGCTGCATTGAGTTTTGAGATAACAGTTCGCAAACTTAACAGTTAATACACAGCAAAGGGTTTCACTCAGGTAGGAGGAAAGCGGGCTGCAACCTTTTTGGTTTCCTTTGGAACAGCAGATACTTGATAACTACAGGTACCCAAATCATGAATATAGGGGTTTTGCCGATACTCCTCTGTCTCATGCTGCGATGCAGCTTTCTTTTTTAACATCTACATTTGTTGTATCCACAACAAATATAAAAAACTTTATGGAAATAGTATGGTATATAATTATCGCTGTTGCATCTTGTGGTATAGGAGTATTTGTTGCAACCACTAAAATGCGTAAAACTCTCTTGAAGAAAAGTGAAGACATTGTCAAGGAAGCTGAGAGTAAATCCGAAATCATTAAGAAAGAAAAGATGTTGCAGGCAAAAGAGAAGTTTCTTCAACTAAAGTCTGAACATGAAAAAGAATGTCAAGAGAGAAACAACCGTGTTCAACAGAACGAAAACAAATTGCGTCAAAAAGAACAAGCTTTCAATAAGGAAGTAGAAGAACTGAAACGCAAAAGTGTTGAATTCAACACTGCAAAAGAAGCTCTGAAAAAACAAGCAGAACGTCTTACTATCAGACAACAAGAAGTAGAGAAAACCTATCAAGAAAGCGTTCATAAATTAGAACAATTGGCTGGTCTTAGTGCTGGGGAAGCTAAAGCTCAACTAATGGAAACTCTTACGGAAGAGGCTAAAAGTGAAGCTATGGCAAAAATAATGGAGATAGAAGAAGAAGCCAAAATGACAGCCAATCAACAAGCAAAGAAAATTGTTGTTGAATCAATACAAAGAACTGCTGCTGAAGTTGCAATAGAAAACACCGTTTCAGTATTCAATCTTGAAAATGAAGAAGTAAAAGGTAGAATAATTGGTAGAGAAGGAAGAAACATACGCACATTAGAGAACCTTACAGGAGTAGAAATCATCATTGATGATTCTCCTGATGCTATACTTCTTTCTTGCTTTGACCCTATCAGAAGAGAAATTGCAAGACTTTCTTTGCATAAACTTGTTACAGACGGAAGAATACACCCTGCTCGTATAGAAGAAGTAGTTGCAAAGACTAAACGTCAAATAGAGCAAGACCTTATAGAAACAGGTAAGAAAACATGTATTGACCTTGGAATTGTTAATCTTCACCATGATTTAGTAAGAATGATTGGTAAAATGAAGTTCCGTTCTTCTTATGGTCAAAATCTTTTACAACACTCAAGAGAAGTTGCTAACCTGTGTGCAACAATGGCTGCTGAATTAGGACTTAATCCAAAGATAGCAAAACGTGCAGGACTTTTACACGATATAGGCAAAGTTCCCGATGATTCTCCTGAACTCCCTCACGCTATTCATGGTATGCAATTAGCAGAAAAATATAAAGAAAAACCAGAAATATGCAATGCTATTGGTGCTCACCACGATGAAATGGAAATGACTAATCTTTATGCTCCTATTGTTCAAGTATGCGATGCTATTTCTGGAGCAAGACCAGGAGCAAGAAGAGAAGTTGTTGAAGCATATATCAACCGTTTGAATAAATTAGAAGAAATGGCTATGTCATACGACGGTGTAGTGAAAACATACGCTATTCAAGCAGGTAGAGAATTAAGAGTTATTGTCGCTGCTGATAAAATAACAGACCAAGAAGCAACTCAACTTTCTTTTGATTTATCAAAGAGAATTCAAACAGAAATGGTATTCCCTGGCATGATAAAAGTAACTGTTATTAGGGAGACACGAGCTGTTAATTACGCAAAATAAAAACACATTATAGATAAGAATAGTATCCTTTTACTATTCTTATCGCTTTTTATAAGACAAAATAGAAAAGTAAAATGAAATCAAATTTAAAAAAAATCGTACTGTTTTTAATAAGTGTTGTTGTTGCAAGTAGCATTATGGCAATACCAGCACATAAAGGACTTAAAACACAAAGACAAAGTACAGGAAAAACAATATCTTTTTATCTTGTTGGTGATGAGTTTATGCATTGTGCAAGAACAACAGACAGATACACTTTACTATCTATTGAAAGTGGAGATATGGTTTATGCTATTTTAGACAATGAAGGTAATATGGTTGCATCCGATGTTGTTGCTTCAAATCCTGATGAAAGAGATAAACAAGAAATAGATTTTCTTTCTTCTATAAACAAAAATCTTTTCTTTTCACAACAGCAAATACAGGAATTTCAATCAAAAAGAAATTTCAGAAACAATGAATTAAAAACAAGAAGAGAATCAAATAATGGAGATTTTGTAAGAAATCCTAATCTTTTGGTTGTGTTAGTAAATTTCACAAATGCAACTATGCAATCTTCTAATATTAATCAATTTACTCATCAAATAAAGGATAGTAACTATAATTCAGGCAACTTCACCGGTTCTGTTAGAGATTATTTCTTTGATAATTCGTTTGAACAAATGGATCCTAACTTTCATGTTATAGGACCTTATACTCTTAATCATCCATATTCTTTTTATGGTTCAAATGAGGATAATTGTTCACAAATGGTTGTAGATGCTCTCAATATAGCAGATACAGCAGACGACATAGACTTTTCTATCTTTGATAATGACGGAGACGGTCAAGTGGATTTGGTACATGTTATTTATGCAGGACAAGGAGAACACTATACAGGACAAACATCTCAAATTTGGGCTCACATGTGGTATGTAGAAAACTCTCCTACGTACGATGGAGTCCAACTTCACAGATATTCTTGTTCCTCTGAATTAGGACAATATAATGCTTGTGATGGCATAGGTGCTGTTTGTCATGAAATGGGACATGTTTTTGGATTGCCAGACTTCTATGATTCAGACTATGACGAAAGTGGTGGCACAGCAGCAACAACAGGTGAGTTTGATGTTATGGCAGAAGGATCCTACAATAATAATTGTCTTACTCCTCCTTACTATTCTATGGTTGAAAGAAATATGATTGGTTGGGCTGTTGCTGATACTATAACAGCTAATGCTACTTATACGCTTGAACCAATAATAGAAAGCAATAATGCTCTTCATTTAGATTTAGATGAAGATGAATACCTTACTTTTGAATATAGGAAGAAAGTAAAATGGGATGAATATATACCTGCAGAAGGAATGATTGTCTTTCATGCAGTAAGTTCCAAATTTGAAAATTGGGAAGAAACAAATGATATAAATGTTAATCCTAACGATAGAGGTTTTTATATTGAACCAGCAGCAGGAGGATCGACCAACAACTCTACTCCTGCTGTTGCATATCCAGGAAGTTCAAATGTAACAAGTAAGAACGGTTCTTCTCTTAGAGACGGTACTAATGTTCCTTACATAATAAATGACATACATTATGACGAAAACAACAATATAGTCTTCACTTACATAAACACCCGTAAGGTTATCTTCACTCTTTCTGCACAAAACATTACTACTAACTCTGCTGAAATAACAGGAACTTTCTCAAGCGAATATACTATGACAGACCGCACTCTTCAATGGGGAACATACTTAGACAGCACTTGGACAAATATTGCTTTGAACGATGACAGTTTTTCAATAGATTTAAACAACCTTACTCCATCTACAAAATATGAATACAGATTGTTGGCAACTGCTGAAGATACAGTATATAATTCTGATACAAAGTCTTTCTGTACTCTTTGTGATGGTAGTACTGTAAGTACTCTTCCTTATATAGATGGTTTTGAAGGAGGAATAGATTGTTGGACTGTTGAAAGTATCAGTGGTAATGCAGGTTTTGAAACAGTAACATCTTTGAATGTCTATTATGACAACATATTACCTATTGAAGGAGAAAAAATGCTTGTTTTCTCTTCTCAAGGTAGTGGTTATCAAGAAACATCTGCTCGTATCATCTCACCTACATTTGATTTAACTAACTATAATAATGTAAAACTCTCATACGCTTATAATATATACTCTTTTAACCAAAGACCTCTTACTGTTTATTATAGATTATCTCCTGAAAGTTCGTGGGTAGAGCTTACTCATTACACATCTTCTCTCTATAATAGTAATTTAGGTACATGGAAACGTGATAGTATTCTTGTTCCTGAGGTTTCAGACCAAATGCAATTTGCTTTTGTAGAAAGAGAGTCTTACTTCTATGGAGTAGTTTTAGATGATTTCAAAATAAAAGGCGACGCTATTAATAGTAGTATTGTTTCTCTAAATGCAGATGATATAAGTCTTTCCTTATATCCTAATCCTACAACATCAAATACGACCCTAAAGCTAAAAGGTCTAAATGAACAAGCAGAAATAACTGTTATAGACCAAGCAGGTAGAGTTCTTTCAACAACCTCTCTTCCCAAAGGAGCTAACAACTATACTCTTTACACTTCTGATCTTAGTAGTGGAGTATATTACATAAGAATTCAGACAGCAAAAACTGTAAAGACAGAGAAATTAATCAAGAAATAGGATTTTTGATTAATCCCTTTTCATAATTAAAGAACATATTCAAAAAAATACCAAAGTGAAATGAAAAAGACTAATACACGGATACTGATTGTCATCCTTATAATCTTCAGCGTATTCACGCTCTCAAGTTGTAATAAAAACAAAGACAACTTAACTAACGAAGAAATACTAATCGGCATAGCTTGGCGTACTGACACTGATTCTGAATTTTATACCAATGTCGTTCGTGCAATAAAAGAGGCAGGAGGAACACCTGTTTTGCTTGCACAAGTATATCCTAATAACTACACTTTAAAAAACAATAGTCTTGCAGAAAACTATACCGATAAACAAGGAATATTGAAATTGGAATATGCTAATGAAGTAAAAAATCTTGCAAGCAATAAATCCAATGCTGCAGACGTAGTAAGTAAAGTTTATGCTGTTGTATTCACAGGTGGAGAAGATATTTCTCCAACCTTACTTCGCAGTCCTGAACCCTGGCATGGAATAGAAGAAGAAAAAGATTACAATGCTACACGTGATGTCTCTGATTATTTAACTCTTGCATATTGTCTTGAGAAAGATATACCTATGATGGGTATGTGTCGTGGCATGCAGATGCTTTCAGTAGTTTCTGGTGCTACAATCATACAAGATATACCTACTTTCTTTTCTGAAAAGGCAGTAAAGTACGATTATACACACCGCAATCAAACTCAACCCGGACAATATCGTGACTACGCTCCGCACAAAGTAAATCTAACTAAAAAGAAGTCTTTACTCTACTCTATTGTTTCTGTTGATAGTATTGAAGGAGCTCCCTCTTGGCATCACCAATGTGTTGGCAGTGTAGAGAACACACCTCTCATAGTCTCAGGACAAACTAATACAAATGGAATAAACATCATTGAAGCAGTGGAACGTCCTGACAAAACTTTCTGTATAGGATTACAGTTTCACCCAGAAGCTGCTATGGTAAAGTACCTTGATAAAAAAGACAATGCTTCTAAGTTTATGAACTACAATCAAGCACTACTATTCTTTAAAGAACTTGTACGTCAAGCAAAACTAAAGAAAAACAATAGATAGACTAAAAGAGTAATTTTATTATTTTGCCTTTAAGTAGATAAATTTGTCTTTATACTGATTTATTATTCATTGCTGAGCTTCTACTTTCTATTTTAGTTTTTGGGTACTTAATGGTCACAAAGAAACAAAAACAGACAGCGGTCATAAAGAAACATCTGCTGTCTGTTTTTCAACAAGAATATTGCCCTTTTACTTTCTATCCAATATTCTTTGTCCTATAAATCGTAATATTCTATCTGGATTATCCTTTTTGATTATAATCTTCACAAAGCATATTCATTGCTTTGAATAGTTTGTGAATATAGATAAAAGGTCCTACAATAATCAGAGAACCAAAGAAACTCCAGCCCCAGAATGTTCCTTCACTGAAAGAATAAGGCAAATTTCTAAGAGACAACTCTCGTCCTATTCTTCCGGAAATATTATTCCACCAAATCAAAGGAACTATTCCTAAAGTAAGCCAAGAAAAGATAAAGAAAATCAAGCAATAGTGCATCGTGCTTTTGCCATCATGTTTTGAAGCTATCTTGTTTATCTCTGTTGAAATCTTGGAATAAACAACAATAGGATAGATTCCTAAAGTGATAGGAGTGAATACTATATACTTCCATAAAGCTCTGTTTGTAGGTAACTTTATTACAGGTGCAGTGTTTTGTACATTTTCTTCCATACTTTTTTTTGTTTATTATCCACAATTTAAGTTTCCATTATTCAAAAAACAAAGATAGCTGGGTTTGTTCAAAATAACAAAAACACAAATCGCAGTCAGGCTCTATTAAATATTTTTCAAGCGTTAGAATAGGCAGAACCTATTAACCTACAACCAACACTTGCAAAAGTAATAAAAATTTTTTAATAACCTACAAAAAGGAGAAAAAATCTTCCATTATTGTTTTTATTAAAAAAAACGGCATCTCTCAAAAAAGAAAATGCCGTTTTTAAAACAATGTTTTAGGAATCCTATTCTAACCACAGTAAAAATATTTTTTAACTGTCTCTTTCAACAATTCAGGATTATTTTTACATTCTTCTCTTAGTCTATCATCTTTATAGGATTTCAACTCTGCTATTACCCCATCTATAAGATTCTGTGAGAAGACTCCATATTTTTCATATTCTTCTCTCTGCTGTTGTAACAAGTCTGCACTCTCAACACAACAAGTAGGCAATTCTTTTAAAGAAGCTCTCTTTTCCGCATTCTCTTTGTCGTGAATATTGCTTGTTATGTAAGTTTTTTCAGCTACTTGCTTCCATTCCTGCATTTCAAAACCCTTTCTTGCAGCCACAACTAAACCTGCTAATAAAAGATATACGTTTGCAGAACCATCAGGACAACGGAATTCAACCGTTTGTTTATTCATCATCTTTGGTAAAGGCTCTTTGCCCTGAGGATTTGCAAGATTACACATATTGTTTTTTGTAGTCCAACCAAGAGGAACTCTAACCATTGCAGAACGATTTCTATCTCCCCAACATATTGTTGTAGGAGCTTCTTGATGAGGAACTAAGCGGAAATAAGAAGTAGGGTTTGCATTGGCAAAAGCTGTTAAAGAAGGAGCAAGAGTAACTATGCCTGCGATAACTTTTTTTGCAACATCGGAAAGTTCTCCATTACTTACATACATATTTTCTCCATTTTTCTTAACTCTTGTATGTATATGCATTCCACTTCCTGCTTCTCCTGTGATTATTTTTGGAGCAAAAGTAAGGTCAAGATCATACATCTGAGCAAGAGTTCTTAAAACCCATTTTCCAATCATTAATTGATCGGCAGCATCTTGCACATCAACAGGAAGAAACTCTATTTCGTTTTGTTCATAGTTTTTACCATCCATAACAAAATTTCCGACCTCACTATGTCCATATTTGATTATGCATCCGCATTGTGCCATATAATACATGGCTTGAGAACGGAAAGTTTCGTACTTTGAAAATGGCGAGCTTTCATGATAACCTCTTTGTTGCTCACATTCATATTTTTCTTCTTCGTTACCGACAACATAATATTCCAATTCACCCATAGCCTCAAACTCCATTCCGCCTGTAACTTCAGTAAATTTCTCAGATGCTTTCTTCAAGATGTATTCTGGTGAAGATTCCAACAAGTTTCCGTCCTTGTCAAAGTAGTAACAAAGGAAACAGATAGTAGGAATCTCATTAAAAGGGTCTAAAAACGCCGTAGAGAACCTTGGTAACACATAAAGGTCTGAGGAACTTGCCTTCATAAAAGCAAACAAAGAAGATCCATCAACTCTTTCTCCCATAGATAGAATCTGTTCAAGATATTCTAAATTGGTTATTACAAAGTTCAAAGTCTTCAGACGACCATCTCCCGCTGTATAACGGAAATTAACCATCTTTATATCGTTGTCGCAGATATACTTTATTATATCCGCTTTTGTAAATTCCTTAGGGCTTTTCTTTAAGTATGCCACTATAGGATTTTGGTTCAATTCTATTTTTGCATTCATCTTATATTCTTTTTAAAACTGTTGTATATAAACGAAAAAAAAGACTTTTTATTTTTCTTCTTTCAAATAATATAACGTATTATGCTTATTTACAAAAAAGGTCTGCTTTGCAAGATTGACAACTTCTTCTTTTTTAATGGAAGAATATATTTCCCTATCCTTATTTATATTATCCAACATATCTAAGTGTTCATAATATGCCAAATTCATTGCCTTGTCTAATATTTTGATATTATTAAATTCTGTATTGACAAGGTTTTTGTTTTTGACCTTTTGAAACTCCTTGTCTGTTATCTCCTCTTCAAAAATATTTTTCAAACTTTGCCAAATTAATTCTTCTCCCCTTTTAACAGGAGTTTTGTCTGCATATTTTCCCAAGACTATAAACAATCCCTTATCGTCATCAGCACTGACAACAGCGTCAATAGCAGTAAAAGCTTTCTTTTCTTGGACAAGGTCGTTATACATTCTACTGCTCGTTCCATTAGAAAGTAAGTCACTAAGTAAGTCAAAACAATAAAACTCTTTTTCTCTTCTGCTACTCATAGGAAAAGTAATCATTATCATATTTGAAGGCACATTCCTATAAACAGTTTTTTCTCTATTTTCTTTTTGTTCGGGTTCTTGTTGGTAACGAATTGTTTTTTGATTAGTTGAAGGGAAGTTAAATATATCTTTAACCAAAGTGAAAACGCTTTCACTCTCTACATTGCCAGAAATACTTAGTATTGCATTATTAGGCTGGTAATATTCATTATAAAAATCTTTTACAATAGAAAGAGTAGCCGATTCTATATGAGAAATGTCTTTGCCTATGGTTTGCCACTTATAAGGATGCACCTTGAAGGATAATTCTCTCATTTCTTTATACAAGTCTCCATAAGGCTGATTCAAGTATCTTTGCTTAAACTCTTCTGTAACTACTCTCTTTTGTACACTTAAATGTTCTTCATCTATGATAAGATTTTGCATTCTATCAGCTTCTATTTTCAAAATTGTTTCTAAGTAAATATAAGGAATGCTTACATAAAAATTTGTTATATCATTATTAGTAAAAGCATTGCTTTCTCCTCCCATAGAGTTTATTAGCATATCAAAGTTTTTATAATTCTCACTCCCTGAAAACATCAAATGCTCCATCAAATGTGCAAAACCTGTATGTTCTTCTTCTTCATTCTTTGCCCCAACTTTATATAACATATTCACGGCTACAAGCTCAGTAGTCTTATCTTCATTTACTACAAGCCTTAATCCATTATCAAGTGTATAATCTTTGTATTTTATCATTTCCTTCTACATTTTTTGATTTGCAAAAATAACATTTCTTTTTTAGTTTAATTCAAAAATAGTTGTAATTTTGCAACCTTATTTTTAGCACATTAAAATAAAAGAATCATGTTATTTGAGAATATAATTGTAGGCCCTATTCATTCAAGACGTCTAGGGACTTCCTTGGGCGTAAATGTTTTACCAACACAAAAGAAATATTGCTCTTTTGATTGTGTTTATTGTGAGTGTGGCTGGAACGAAATAGACACACGTACTCATATTGGGTTTAACGATAAAGAAAAAATAAAAGAGTCTTTGCTCTATTGGTGTGAAAACCATAGCCAGCAGGAAAGAAAAAAAGTTGATAGCATCACTTTTTCTGGTAATGGAGAGCCTACTCTTCATCCTGATATTTTAGCTATAGTACAAGATGTTATAGAACTTAGAGACAAATATTTACCTCAAGCTAAAGTAACCATCTTAACTAATTCTACTAATTTATATCGAGAAGATGTTAGAAAGGCGTTGCACCTTATAGATAACCCTATTCTTAAACTGGATGCAGGAACAGAAGAAACTTACAAAAGAATTAATAAACCTGTATCTGCAAAATTCTCTGATATTGTAGGTTATTTGAAAGAATTTGGAAACAAAGCTATCATTCAAACAATTCTTTTGAGAAGTAAAAATAAAGTAGAGGAAATAAACAATACTACTCCGCAAGAATTCAATGCTTGGCTAAGTATTGTAAAGGAAATAAAGCCTCGTCTCGTTATGCTATATGTTATAGACAGAGCAACACCTGACCCTGACCTTATACGCTTAGATAAGCAAGAAATGGAACAATTTGCCGATAAAGTGAGAGCGTTAGGGATAGAAACAGAATGCTATTAATATCACGCAAAAACTTTTCTTCATTAGAAACTTGTTTTATTATTGAAAAAATATGTACTTTTGCAAATTTTTAAAGAACTATATAAAAACTCATAAAAAAGTGTAGACAAGAAATGAAGAAAGGTTTTAGTGTATTTTTACTTAGTGTGCTTGCGATATTTTTTGCATATTCACAACAAAAAGATGGCTTTAAATTTATCGGATACATACAAAGTCAGGTAGAATTTGCAGGAATAGATGGTACAACTTTCACAGGAGCCGCTTACAATCCAGACAGAGATGGGAAAGATTTCTATACTCGTGCGGGAGTAAGAAGAGGCCTTTTGCACTTTGAATTCACTAAAGGAAAAGGCAAAGGAGTTTTTGAAGCAAATATAAGAGAAGCAGGATTTCTTCCTCTTTTAGCTTATTGGGATGTTACTCCTTATGATTGGCTTTCTTTCCGTGGAGGTTTAATGAGTGTTGGTTATGGACACGAAATAGAATACTCCTCTTCAAATATGGAAACAATGGAACGTTCTCTTATGGCAAGAAAACTATTCCCTCAAGAACATGACTTTGGATTTACGGCTACTTTGAAAGCTCCTTTTAAGGATAAGCGTCATTCTTTGAAACTTTCTCTTTCTGCTATGTCTGGTAATGCCATAAACAAAGTAGCAGACCCTGCTCCTAACTTTTTATCTCACCTGAAATATGATTATAAAGAAGGAAATACCTCTTGGGGTGTGGGATTGTCATACTATGAAGGAAGAACCAATAATGCTGATTCTGTTTGGCATGTAGTAAAAAATAACGCTTGGACAACTCAAACAGTAAAAACAAATCAAAGAAATGCAAGAAGATACATTGGAGCAGAATTCCAATACAATACAAAAACATCTTGGGGAAGAACCTCTTTGAGAGGAGAGTGTTCCTTTGGCAAACAGCCAACAAGGCTAAACAATTTTGCTTCTCAACAAGACAACTCTTATAATATTGCCAATCCTTTTTCTTATGATAGAAAATTCTTTGGTGCTTTTTTAGTATATACTCAACAAATCGCTCGCACTCCTCTTAGCGTTGTATTAAAATATCAATACTTAAATCAAAATACAGAAATTTCAAACGACAAGGTTCAAAACGCTGCTGACCTTACCTATAATAATATAGGTATTGGCTTTATGTACCAATTCAATGAGCAAATACGTCTGCATTGTTTGTATGATATTTACAAGAACAAAGCCAATGACTACATAAAGGATTTAAATGATAATATCCTTATGGTTCGCTTACAATACAAATTCGTATATTAAACAAACAACAAAATAATTAATATTAAAAGATAAAATAGTATGTATAAAAATTATCCCGGCTTTCATTTAGTTGAAGCTATATATAAATTAGGGCAGGAAAAGAAGTTTCATATTTCTCGCCGACTAAAAAGAATTATAGAAGCTGCAATAATAATAGCAGTTACTCTATTCTTGTGGAATGCTCCTGCAAGTATGTATGGAATAGAAGGACTTACCATTATCCAACAAAGGATTATAGCTATCTTTGCTTTTGCTACTCTTATGTGGATATTTGAACTTGTTCCTGCATGGAGTACTTCTGTTGCAATTATGGGACTTTTGCTTTTATTCACTTCTGATAGTGGAGTAAAGTTTATGGTAGATGAAGAAACTGTTGGACAAGTTCTTTCTTATAAAAGCATAATGGGAGCTTTTGCTGATCCTGTTGTGATGTTGTTCATTGGAGGTTTCGTTCTTGCTATTGCCGCCACAAAAACAGGATTAGATTCTCAAATGGCTAAAGTGCTTTTAAAACCTTTTGGTAAAAAGTCAGAAAACGTTCTTTTGGGATTTATTCTTATCACAGGACTATTCTCAATGTTCGTTTCTAACACAGCAACAGCAGCTATGATGCTTACATTCCTTACTCCTGTATTTAAACAACTTCCTCCAGAGGGTAAAGGTAGAGTATCAATGGCTTTATCTATCCCTATTGCTGCTAACATTGGAGGTATGGCAACACCTATTGGTACTCCTCCAAATGCAATCGCATTAAAATATCTTAACGATCCCGATGGATTAAATATGAACCTTGGCTTTGGAGAATGGGTTGCATTTATGTTACCTTTGACTATTGTCCTTCTATTTATTGGCTGGATAGTTCTAAGAAAACTTTATCCATTCACACAAAAAACAGTTGAGCTACACATTGAAAGTACTATGAAAAAAACCAGAAAAACATACGTTGTTATTGTTACTTTCATAATCACTGTTTTATTATGGATGTTTGATGCTTTCACTGGAATAAATTCTTACACAGTTGCATTAATACCATTTATTGTATTTGCCATCACAGGAGTTATAGACCGAAGAGACTTAGAGGAAATCAACTGGAGTGTTATCTGGATGGTAGCAGGAGGTTTTGCTCTTGGTTATGCTCTTAACGGTTCTGGCCTTGCAAGCAATGCCGTTGCAAGTATTCCTTTTGGTAACTTCTCTCCTGTATTAATACTTTTGATTTCAGGTTTAGTATGTTACGCCTTGTCTAACTTTATTTCCAATTCAGCAACAGCTGCACTATTGATGCCTATCCTTGCTGTTGTTTGTACTGGTATGGGAGATAAATTAGGAGCAATAGGAGGTACTCCTACTGTTCTAATAGGCATCGCTATTTCTGCTTCTGCAGCAATGATACTTCCTATTTCTACTCCTCCTAATGCCTTAGCATTCTCTACTAATCTTGTTAAACAAAAAGATATGGTAAAAGCTGGAATAATAATGGGAGTTGTAACTTTGTCTTTAGGTTATGGACTACTATTATTCTTAGGAAAAGTTCATATAATATAATCTTAAATCCACTGTAATACAATAAAAAAAACCAACATAACACAATAAAAAAATAAAAACAGAGTTATAGAGGTAGTATTTTTAAATTAATATAATTATAAATTAATAAAATTTTTGTTAAACAAGATGACAGAATTTAGAAAATAAAGCGACCTTATAGGTGAACTAAATGTTCCGGTAGATGCTTTATATGGAGTACAATCTCTTAGAGGTTTTAATAATTTTAAAATTTCAGGTGTTCCAATGAACGCTTATCCAAATTTTATTAAAGGTTTTGCTATTACCAAACATGGTGCAGCTATTGCTAATCATGCTCAAGGAAAACTTACAGACGAACAATTCAAAGCAATGGTTCAAGCATGCGAGGAAATGAAGGAAGGAAAACTTGATCAATATTTCCTAAGTGATATGATCCAAGGAGGAGCTGGAACAACTGTCAATATGAATGCTAACGAAGTTATTGCTAACCGTGCATTACAAATAATGGGACATAAACCAGGTGAATATAGATATTGTTCTCCTAATGATCATTCTAATGCTTCTCAATCAACTAACGATGCTTACCCAACAGGATTCCATTTTGGACTCTATCTTGAGAGTGAAAAACTTATAAAAGCTATCAACGATTGTGCTGAATCTTTGGAAAAGAAAGCCAATGAATTCAAAAACATCGTTAAGATGGGTCGAACTCAATTACAAGATGGTGTTCCTATGACTTTGGGGCAAAGTTTTGGAGCTTTTGCAACTATGCTTAGAAAAGCTGCAAAAGATGTAGAAAAAGTTAGAGAAAATCTTTTAGAAGTTAATATGGGTGCTACTGCAATAGGTACTGGTATCTGTGCAGAACCTGGATATTCTGAACTATGTATTAAAGCTCTTAGAGATATAACTGGTTGGAATATTACTTTAGCAGAAAACCTAATAGAAGCTACTCCTGATACTTCTGTTTTAGTTGGTTTATCAAGTGAATTAAAACGTACTGCTCTTAGAGCAATAAAAATTTGCAACGACTTACGTCTTATGGGTAGTGGTCCAAGATGTGGTTTAGCAGAAATTCATTTACCAGAAATGCAACCAGGTTCATCTATTATGCCAGGTAAAGTAAATCCTGTTATTCCTGAGGTTATGAACCAACTTTGTTACAAGGTAATAGGTAATGACACTACTGTTATGCTTGCAAGTGAAAATGCACAGTTAGAACTTAACGTTATGGAACCTGTCGCTGTTTATAGTTTGTTTGAAAGCATTAACTTATTAACTAATGGTTTCAATACATTACGTACTCTTTGCATTGACGGAATAGAAGCTGATGAAGAAAACTGCAAGAACTTCATCGCAAAGGCAATTGGTACTGTTACTGCTTTGAATCCTTACATTGGTTACAAGAATAGTACAAGAATAGCTAAGATAGCAAAGAAAACAGGTAAAGGTGTTTATGAGATAGCATTGGAAAACGGCGTTCTTACAAAAGAACAACTTGACACTATCTTTGCCCCTGAAAACATGATTAAGCCAGTTAATCTTCCTATAAAAGCAGACCAAGATAAAATAATGGAAACTTTGGAAGGAATACTTGCAAAATTATAATTTATTGATCTTTTCATTGAAACGAAAGGCAGATATAATACATGTCTGCCTTTTGTTTTAGATAAATATTTTAAAGATGTTATCCATTCTTGTCCCTATATATAATTATAGTATAGCCAATCTTGCTACATATCTGAGTTCTCTGTTTTCTAAAAATGATGTAGAATATGAAATCATTTTTGCTGACGACTGTTCTAACAACAAACAAATCGTAGAAGATAATTCTTCTATAATCAATATGCCTAACACGTCATATATAATTCTTGACAACAACTTAGGTCGTGCGAAAATACGCAACTTTCTTGCAGATAAGGCAAAAGGAAAATGGCTATTATTCTTGGATTGTGATTGCTTACCTCTATCTCCTAAATTTATTATTAACTATCTTGCAAAAGTTGGTAATACAGATGTTATTTGTGGCGGAACAAAGTACAGTAACAAAACTCAACTTTCTAAAGATTACTTACTTCATTGGAAAAACGGGAAAAAACGAGAAGAAGGAAAGAAACATTTCACCACAAATAATTTCTTAATCAAAAAACAAGTCTTTAATAAAATAAGATTTGATGAAGAAATAAAAGGTTATGGTCACGAAGACACACTTTTTGCATGTGAATTAAAGAAAAACAATTACAAAATAACTTCCATAGATAATCCGGTAGAACATTTGGGACTAAAAAAAACGGACAAGTTCATTGAGGATACAATAAACGCAAGTCGCAACCTTGCAATATTATATAAAAAATCACAATATAAAGAATCTTTTAAAGACATCTCATTAGTAAGAGCCTATGAAAAATTAGAATCTTTACACCTCATTAATATATATTGCAAGATAGTACCTCTGCTCAACAATATTTTCATCAGACAATTGCACTCAAAACACCCTTATCTAAAATTCTTAGACATAATAAAACTATATAATTTCTGCAATCATATAAATAAGACTATCTAAATAGCAAGAGAACCAAACTAAACAACAAGGCAAGCACACAGGTTATACTTGTGATAAGTATTGCAGGACGTACAAAATGCTTTGAAGAAAGAAAGACATTTTCTTTTCCGGCTTCTTCTATTACTATAAGATTAGCCATTGCTCCAACTATGGTAAGATTTCCAGCAAGTGTAGATGCAGATGCAAGAGTTAGCCATAGTATTTCGCTATGTGCTACATTCATTAAAGGAAGCATAAAAACGGTGTATGGGACATTGCTTAGAAGTTGAGAGAGGAGTACGGATAAAGCAAATAAAATAAGAACAGAAAAAACGTTCTCTTGCAGGGAAATATTAAAAATAAAATCTAATACCCCACTTTGCTTTATTCCTGCAACCAAGATGAATAAACTTGCAAAAAATATCAATAGCGAAAAATCTACTTCTTGTAAGACTTCTTTAGACTTATGTTTAGAAAGCAACAGAATAATTGAAGCTCCCGCTATCGCAATTACAGGTATGGATATTCCAAGTATATTCCCAAAGAAAAAACCTAACACCACCAAACCAAAAACAATCAACGACAACCTCATCCTCTTTAAATCCTGTCTTGGCTTCTCTTGCTGTGAAATGTTAATGCTTGCTTTATCAGAAAACATATCTCTGTTTGTTTTCTTTATCACAAAGATAATTACAAGCATAGACAACAAGGCAATAGGTAACATACAAATCATAAACTTTGCATAACTGACATGTGATGCAATACCTATAATCATATTTTGGGGATTACCCGTTATCGTCATCAAAGAACCCGCATTTGCAGAAAAAATCTCTCCAAGAAGAAAAGGTATCGGGTTCAACTTAGATTGTCTGCATATATTAATAATAACAGGAGTAAAAAGCAAAACCACAGCATCATTAACCAAAAAAGCAGATGCAAAACCTGTGATAAAAACTATCACACTCAATAATGCAGAAGGGTTTTTTGCATGAGAAGTCGTCGTATAAGAAATAAATTCAAAAAAACCATCAAACTTCAACACAGAAATAATTATCATCATTCCCAAAAGTAAGACAATAGTGTTGAAATCTATACTTTGTATTGCAAAATCAAAGTCTATAACTCCACATACTATCATTAGCACTGCCCCAACAAAAGCAAATGCTTTTCTGTCTAAATTTATAAAAGGAAGCTTATTGAAAATTATTCCCAAATAAGTTACTATGAATATCAATAAGGCTATGATTTGGTTGCCTATCATATTTAAAAGGTAATTATTGTTTTTTTAAACATCGGACACTCCTGCCAAAAGCTCTAAAACCATAAACGGTTACATTCGTCGTTATCTCTGCCTTGTTGAAATCCATACAAGAAGAAAGACCTTTTGACTTAGCATCTCCTCCCCAATAATATCCCCTCATTCCTTGATATTGTATATCTCCTGAGTAAGCATTTCTTAAACCAGCACAAGGTAGTTTTATATCCCCATCAGCAATACTTAAATAATATGCACCTGTCCCTGTTGGCTTTATCTCTGCTCCCAAGGACAAAACGGCTCTCCATTCTTTTTCTGTTGGCAGACGATAACCACAAGGACAAGGATTATTTGTCTGTCCATCATCCCATAAATCATCTTTTGGAGAAGAAATCCAATCATTTGCATGGGAGTAGTCAATTATAAACTTTTTTGTTGTAGTTATAAAGTTAGGAGACAATTTCATAATAGTATCCGACAAACGTTTTTCATGTCCATCTGTTGCCCTCCCCCATTGATATAAATCACCCCAAGAATCCGAAGAAGTTACGTCTTCACTTAAAGCCCCAAGATTTCTATCCAAAAAAATAAGTATTCCTTCCGAAGTCTGAATGGGTGGTAGCTCATAATAAACAAAAGAACCATTTTCTGTTACAATAGGTTTAGCAAAACCATTATCATAACCCTGAGAATAAGCATTAACTACTATAAGT
>R24__coassemble_686_pt1 | contig 21604 bp, 13 predicted proteins | sample R24__metabat2_high_PE_045 | metagenome-assembled genome bin R24 | reverse complement strand
CTATTAGCTATTTTGTTATTAGTTAAAAATATTTTTAATTTTACCTCTTCTTTTATACTAACAGGAATATGCTTGATTGTTTCCTTGTGGTTTTTGCATACTTTGTTTACCAACAACCGCTGGATGAATAAAGTTAAAAGAAATCTCCATTGGTGTGCTATAATTATATTCGGTTTAGGGATCGTATTGTATTTTATTGGATTTAACGATTTAAACAAGGTCGGCTCTCATTGGAATCTTTTGTCGTTGTTCTATAGGTCCGTGATAGCATCCTTAGGTATGTTTATTTCACAGAACCAATTGATAGCAGTAAGTGATTATTGCAAAGATTCTGTTATTTATATGTCTTGTTTTGCTCTTATACATTTCGCAGCAGTATTGGCTACATTTATATTTATTCTTAATCTGTTTAGTTTTAGGGTTATTTCGTGGTGGCGTTCAATTCGTCCAGCAAAAGTGAAGCAAACATACGTTTTTTTTGGAGTAAATGAAAACTCACTTATCTTAGCAGACAATATTTTTAATCACAAAGAGCAACAGCCTGATGAAACAAAAAGAATCATTTTTGTAAAATGCGGAAAAGAAGGTAATACTGAAACAAAATCCTTTAACTTTTTGTCGCTTATTGGTCATAATCCTGTTGAAAGGGATGAAGTATCTCTTCTTGATAATTTACATGCCTTGGTTGTCTATGGTAAAAAGCCTCTGACAGACGAGTTAGTTGATGAGACTTATAAAGATTTTAATCGAAAGAACAAGAATGTAGAAAAAAGAGCGGAGTTTGATATTTTTGCTGCTGCAGGGATGACAACACTCAAAAGGTTTCTAAAATACACAGAAGAAGTATCGTTTTTCTTTCTTTTTGACGATAGCAAGAACTATCAGGATGACAGGTTATATAGCATAGAATCTATGTCAGCAATCAGAAAGGCAAAGGAATATGGCGATATTTCTCTAAAGAATAAAGATGTAAAAGCGTATTTCCAAGCACGAGGAAAAAAGTTTAACTCTATTTTTGAGCATATAGATTATAAGCCTAAGGATGAAAAAGATACATCCAAGTTTGAAGCACATATTGTTGATGAAGCTTATCTTTCTGTTTTGGATTTGAAAAGAAATAGTAAATATCATCCTGTTAATTTTGTTGATGTAGATACAAAGACAGCAACCGTAAAAGATAAATTTAGGACATTGATAATAGGTTTTTCAGAAACGGGACTTGAAGCTTTTAAGTTCCTGTACGAATATTCTGCTTTTATAAACCAAGAGGGAAAGGAGGCAGAAACAGAAATCTATATTATGGATAGAGATATGGATAAACTAAAGCACAAGTTCTATGAAAAACATCCTGCCTTGCTTGGCAATGATTCTGTTAAACTTATTCAATGTGATACTTCCGATGAGCAATTTGCTAAAACACTGAACAGACTTATAGACAAACTGAACTATGTGGTTATATCTATTGGCGATGATTTGCTTGCAATGAACATTGCATCAAAGATAGCCGAACTTACCACAAGACAAACGACTCCACGTGCAGATAAGTTGCAGATTTGTCTGCGTTCATACAACAATAACAACAAATACCGTTTAGACGAAATTGCAGACCATTATAATAAACTGAAAATAACGGAAGATGAACCGTTAATGGCAAATATATTTGTCTTTGGAAAGAACGACCAAATCTATACTCATGCGAATATTATCGGTGATATAGACAAGCAACGTGCAGAAATGTATGATAATGCTTATAATGTAGAATATAAAATTCTAACAGAAAAGGATGAGGAGAATAAATATAAAGTAAAACACTCTAAGCCGAAAGAAGGAACATTGGAGTATAAAAACAAAAAGTATTCAAATACTTATCAAAATAAATCAAATGGCTGGCATATAGGTACAAAACTTGCTTTAATAGGTGTTAATTCCTATGATGATATTGATAAATTAGAATCTTATATCGCTGAATATGCAGACTTTAAAAGGCAACACGAGAATATATCTACTTATCAACTTGATGAAAACTATATTTGGATATCCAATCTTGCTAAGTGTGAGCATGTACGTTGGGTTAGAGCAGAAGAGATATTAGGCTATCAAAGAGGAGAAGCCTCTGATGAGGAAGTAAAGTACGATAAGGATTATATTAACAAACGAATGGGATGTATGCGTACTTGTGAACAAATGACTGATTATAAAGTGATAGAAAAAACAATACGCTTTGACTATCCAGTGATAAAGGTTAGTTTGGATATAGCTAAGAAAGATATAAATGAGAAAAACAGATAAAGACAATGAACAGTAACAATACCTATAAACCACAACCTTTGGATATTTCGGATGTGGTTCTGTCTGAAGAGTTAAAAAATCTTACGGAACTATTGGCAAAGAATGTTCATGATATTTGGGCAGAAAACCGCATAGCTCAAGGCTGGACATACGGAGAGAAACGTGATGATGAAAAAAAACAACATCCTTGTCTTGTTCCCTACGAAGACTTGCCAGAGGAAGAAAAACTTTACGACAGAGAAACGGCAATGAAGACCATTAAAATGATTAAAAAATTGGGCTTCCAAATCATTGAACAATAGTTCTTTAGTCTTCTAAAAAAAAGACTTGGTTTTAGCAAAAAAAGTCTTGATCTTTTTTTCTTAACTCTTGATGTTTGCATGCAAAAGACTTGATCTTTTTTTCTGAAAACTTGATGTTTTTTTTGTAGGACTTTTGGGCAGTTAAATAAATTTATTTACCTTTGCAACAAAATGTGATATTATGACGATAGATTACAGAGAATTTGTGCACCCTCAGGACGAAAGTGCCTTGGCAGCGATGAAAGCCATTCCGGGATTTACCACTGCGGTTAAGGCTTTTATGAAATATTTTAACGAGACTTTGGTTCATGGGCTTTTTATGGCTTCCAAGATACGTCTGTCTCCGACTCAGTTACCGCATATCTATAAACGCTTGCCACCTATCTGCAAAATGCTTGGGATAACCGAGCCTGAGTTCTATCTTGAAATGAATCCTATGCCCAATGCCTACACTATGGGCGATACCAAGGTGTTTCTTGTTGTAACATCGGGCTTGTTGGAGTATTTGGATGATGATGAGATTGACTCTGTAATCGCTCACGAATGCGGACACATAGCTTGTCATCATGTGCTTTATCATACTATGGCCAACTATCTGATTTTGGCTGGAGAAAGTCTTGGATTGATAAAGTTTTTCTCAAAACCCATAGAGCTTGCACTTCTGTATTGGCAAAGAAAGAGCGAACTTTCTGCCGACAGGGCTGCTGCAACGCTTTTCGGAGTTGAAAGCGTGATAGAAACACAGGTAAGACTTGCAGGAGGAAGCAAACAGATAACTCAGAATATTAATATTGATGAATGGATACGTCAAGCTGAGGATTATGAAGACATAAGAGACGGTAGCAAATGGGATAAATTCCTGCAACTTATGGTAACTATGAACAACACTCATCCTTTTGCAGCAGTGAGAGTAAGAGAGATTGTCAACTGGAGCAAGACTCCTAACTATTCTAACCTTAGAAACAAAATCAAACCTCTATTAAATCAAACAAATACCTGCCCTAATTGTCATAAACCTATAGAAAAAGAATGGAAATTCTGCCGTCACTGCGGAATAGAACTATAAAAAAAAGAAGAAGAATATGAAATACGATATATTTATATCATGTAAAAGTCAAGACTATGAAAAGGCGATGCCTGTATATAAGTGGTTAGTAGATAAAGGTTATAATCCGTTCTTTTCTCATGTTAGTCTTAAAATAGCGGAAATTCAAGGGGAGCCTGTAGTTTTTGGTGATGAGATAGATGATGCTCTTGAGGAAGCCAACAATATGATTGTTTTTACCTCAAATGCAGATTATGTCAAAACAGGTTATGTAAAAGATGAATGGAGAACTTTTGTTGAAGAACAACGTGCTGGTCGTAAATCAGGCTCATTAATTACAATACTTGATGGAGTAAATATTGGTGATTTACCTATTAGGCTAAGGACTGTTCAATCATTTACTCCAAGTAATTATCAAGAAGGAATTCAAAGGTTTCTTGGAGATTCTTCTAATTCAAACCAGCAATCTATATCTCAACCAATTTCTCAGACTCAACCAGAACCGCAGAAAGAAAAAATACCTTTCTCTGTTAATGGAGTAGAGTTTAAGATGGTATTTGTTGAAGGCGGAATCTTTACTATGGGAGCAACATCAGAGCAAGGTGATGATGCTTACGAGTATGAGTATCCAACACATAGAGTTACTCTTTCTGATTATTATATAGGCGAAACAGAAGTAACACAAGCCTTATGGGAAGCCGTAATGGGAAGCAATCCATCTTATTTTAAGGGCGATAATCTTCCTGTGGAGCGTGTTAGTTACAATGATGTAAAAGAATTTATAACAAAATTAAATCAAAAGACAGGTAAAACATTTCGCTTACCTACCGAGGCAGAATGGGAATATGCAGCAAGAGGAGGAAATAAAAGCAAAGGCTATAAGTATTCTGGCAGTGATAATATAGATGATGTTGCATGGTACTATGAGAATAGTGGGGACAAACGTCTTAATGACGATACAAGGGATTTTTATAAAGCAGATAATAATCATTGTCGTACACATCCAGTAAAGACAAAGCAGCCAAATGAATTAGGCATTTATGATATGAGTGGCAATGTATGGGAATGGTGTAGTGATTGGTACGGAGACTATACAAGCAAAGCACAGACAGATCCACAAGGACCTTCTTCGGGCTCTTCCCGTGTGTACCGCGGTGGTTCTTGGAGCTACAATGCGGGGCGCTGTCGTGTATCTAATCGCGACAACTACTTTCCCTCCATCAGGTACATTATCCTCGGCTTCCGCCTCGCTCTTGCCCTATAGTTTAACTTGCTGTTTTCCTTTCAGACATTGCTAAGCTAAAAAGGGGAGAGGAATTTTTTAGAAAAGAGTTTAGTGGCTTGAAGCGAGCGTAAGCCGCCAAGCCACAGAAATCTTTTCAGAAAAATTCCGAAAGGTAAATAAAAGAATAAAGTATATCTTTTTTTTATAGATAGTTTTTTACATCGTCTATGGTAATGACTTTGTCGGATAGAATGGTAAGTCTTTCTATAATATTTCTTAATTGTCTGATATTTCCTTTGTAGTCGTATTCCATAAGGAATTTCATAGCATCTTTTTCTATGGTGCTTTTTTCTGTGTTGCTTTCTTGTGCAATAAGATTTAGAAAATGTTCTGCAAGCAAAGGTATATCTTCTCTTCTTTCGTTAAGTGAAGGTACTTTTATTTCTATAACGTTGATTCTGTGATAAAGGTCTTCCCTAAAGCGTCCTTCGTCTATCTCTTGTCTAAGTGTTTTGTTAGTGGCAGAAAGAATACGTACATTTACCTGTATTTCTTTTTCGCTACCAACAGGCAGAATCTTCTTTTCTTGTATGGCTTGAAGCACTTTGCTTTGTGTGTTTAAGGACATATCACCTATTTCATCCAAAAACAGAGTGCCCGTGTCCGCAAGTTGAAACTTGCCTTTTTGTTTTGCAATAGCAGAAGTAAAAGAGCCTTTTTCGTGTCCAAAGAGTTCGCTTTCTATTAGTTCGTTAGGTATGGCAGCACAGTTAAGTTCCACAAAAGGATTCTTGCATCTGAGACTCTTTTCGTGAAGCATTTTGGCTACAAGTTCTTTGCCTGTTCCGTTGTCTCCTGTTATAAGCACTTTGGCATCTGTTGGAGCAACCTTGTCAATAAGAGCTAACATCTGTTTTACTTTTAAAGACTCCCCAATGATAACAGTGGAAGAGGTGTTGGATATTGTCTTGTTTTTCTTTGCAGGCGGCTTTTGATTGAGAGGTATATTCTCTTTTGCTTTTTGAATTTGTTGTTTAACACATGAAAGTATTCTGTTTAAATCTAAAGGTTTTTCTATGTAGTCTGCAGCACCATTCTTTAAACATTCTACAGCAGTTGCTATAGTTCCATGACCAGAAATCATAATGATAGGAGAAGAGGATAACTCTTTTGCTTTGGCAAGAAAGTCTATGCCATCCATCTTAGGCATCTTTATATCACAGAAGATAACATCAAAGACTCTCTGCTTTAATGCTTCCAAGCCTTCTCTACCGTCTTCAGCTTCTACAACTTCATAGTCTTCAAACTCAAGAATTTCTCTCATGGCTCTTCTTATAGCCCTTTCGTCATCAACGATTAAAATGGTGTTCATTGTTATATTAGTTTTAGAGTGTTTAGTAATTTATTACAGATTCATTTTGTTGTAAGCAATAAGCCAACGAATAGGCACTTGTCCATTCATTGCTGCAACGTAGTCTTCATAAAGACAAGGAACAATGTAATGGCGTAAGTATTTGTATTGAGATTCTCCTGAACAAGGCACTTCAACCCACCAACGAGAAGATTTCTTGCTTTTGTAGAAGATGACATCTCCGTCTTCTTCTTCCATCTGAACGTTGAACTTTAAGTAGTTTTCCTTGTCTTTGTAAGGGAAGTCTTGTTTTCTCCAAAGATATCCATCAATAAGATAATAGATAGCATGAGCAACAATTTGAGCAGAGCGGTCTTGAGAGTCTTTTATAGGATTTAAACCTGTGAAACAAACAGAAGTTAGTTTATCACTCATTCCTGCATAATTAACAATCTTGCAGAATTCTTCACCATACAGACCATGAGGAGAAGAAGAAGCAGGAGAATCAGAAGCTCTTATGGCGTCAAGGTCTAAAAGCAACATATCTGCGTCTCTTATCATTGGTTCAATATCTTCAATCTTACGTTGTACTTCACCTAAACGTTTGTATTCAAATCTAAGGCTGTCTAAAAGTTCTAAAGCTTTTTTGTCTACAAAATATGATTGATAAGCCAAGTGAGTGTAGTCAAACAAATAGTTAGGTTCATTGCACAATAAACGATGTATAAAGTTCTCATCAGTTACTTCTGTTTCTTCACTGACAAGGTCTAAGCGAGAATCAACGTTAAGAATATTGATTATCTGTGCAAGTTTTACGTATGCCATATAAACTCCAATAGAGATATCGTTGCTACCTCCAAGAACGATAGGAATAATACCGTATTCCAAAAGTTTGCTTACAACTTCTGAAATAGCAAAATAAGTATCATTGATAGTTGCTCCCGGTTTTATATCTCCTATATCTATTATTTTAATATTTTCATCTTGTGGCATAAGTTGGTAGAAGAAAGAACGTACTCTGTTAGGAGCGAAAGCACAACCTTTGTTGCTTACTGAAGCCCTGTCCTCAGGTACTCCGATAATAGCCATGCTAACATTAGTATCTATCTTTGGGAAAGGCTTTCCTTCCAAGTACATCTCCACTCTGTCTCCCCAAGTTTCAAAACGTTCTTTTTCAAAATCAAATTCAATATTTGTTAAATCTATTGCTTGTAAATATTTTTCTATCTCAGCCATATCTTTCCGTATATTATAAATAAGGTATTAGTTTATTCTTTCTATTTCTGCACCTATGTTGTTAAGACGAGTATCTATGTTTTGATAACCTCTGTCTATCTGCTCTATGTTGTCAATAATACTTGTTCCTTCTGCACTTAAAGCAGCAATCAAAAGAGCTACACCTGCACGAATATCAGGAGAAGACATCCTTATTCCTCTTAAAGGGTATTTTCTTTCATTACCTATGACGGTAGCACGGTGAGGATCACAAAGAATTATCTTAGCTCCCATATCTATGAGTTTATCCACGAAGAACAATCGGCTTTCAAACATCTTCTGATGAATTAATACAGAACCCTTAGCCATAGTTGAAACGACAAGTGCAATACTTATCAAATCGGGAGTAAATCCAGGCCAAGGAGCATCAGAGATATGCATAATAGAACCGTCCATAAACTTTTCTATTTCATATATCTCTTGAGGAGGAATAAGCATATCGTCGTTTTCTTTTTCTATCTTTATGCCTAAACGTGAAAAAATCTCAGGAATAATTCCTAAATGTTGCCAATGAACATTCTTTAACCTTATATTGCTTCGTGTCATTGCAGACAATCCAATAAAACTGCCAACCTCAATCATATCTGGCAACAGAGTATGTTCTGTTCCATTTAGTTCTGATACTCCTTCTATGGTCAATAGGTTGCTACCAACACCACTTATCTTAGCTCCCATTCTGTTTAACATACTGCACAATTGATATAAGTAAGGCTCACAAGCAGCGTTGAATATTTGTGTTTTACCTTCTGCAAAGACACTTGCCATAATGGCATTGGCGGTTCCTGTTATGGAAGCTTCGTCCAAAAGCATATAAGTTCCTTTTAGATTTTTGCCTTCTACTTCGTAGGACATTGTTTCAAAGTTGTAAGAGACTCTTGCTCCAAGTTTTTCAAAACTATTGAAGTGAGTGTCTAATCTTCTTCGTCCTATTTTGTCTCCACCAGGTGTGGGTATATGAGCTTTGTGAAATCGTGCAAGCATAGGACCTATAAGCATAACACTTCCTCTTAGACTCCGAGTTTTTTGCCTGCATTCTTCGGTGTACATTTTATCAACGTCTATATCATCGCATTGAAAAGAATAAGAGTTGCTGTCTTCTTTTTTAACCTTGCAACCTAAAAACTCCATTAGAGATATAAGATTATTAACATCTCTAATGTTGGGAATATTATGTATAGTAACTTTCTCCTTGCTTAAAATTGTAGCACAAATAACTTGCAGAGCTTCGTTTTTAGCACCTTGTATAACTAAATCTCCGCTCAAATGTTTGCCACCTGTGATTTTGAATGATGCCATATTAGTTTTTGTTTTACTTTGAGTGTGGCAAAGATAGTATTTTTTGTAATTCTGACAACAAAAACTCAAGACTTTTTGTAAAATAGCACTTAGAGAAAAACAAAACGCCGTTTTCTTTTACGAAAACGGCGTTTTTAGACTGTGAAATCCCCGTTTTCGTTTTTTGAAAACGCCGTTTTTAAAAACGAAAATGGGGATTTTATTAGTTGAATTCTTATTTTAGACTTAAACGAAAATCACTAAGGATATTCATATAGTTAGTGTATGCTTCGTATGGTGAAGAATAGTGGTTGAAGTACTTATGTACGTCTCCGTCTGAGAACCATTTAGTACACATGTAATAGAAATTGTCTGATGTTTGTAAATGTCTCCAAATGTTCAGCAAGTCTTCATTCTTTGTATTTTTTACCTTTTCTTCCAAATCGTATATCTGATTGAAAGCATCGTTTTGTATATCATTGCCCAACCAAGCACTTATGTCTCTTTCTTCGTCTGCCCATGAAACAGGAGCAATAGTAGAAAGAACATCCTTTGGACTTAGATTGTCCGCAAGAAAACTTGGAGTCTCAAATCCAAAATCACTATCAGAGAATACTCTCTCAGGTAAATATCTCATAAATTCAAATATTCCTGTTTCTTTCCATTGATGTTCGCCAAATGTTTCGTAATCCATAAACAAGTTAATACATTCAGGATTATCAATAGCATTTAGCCAATAAACATATTTTTCAGTAGTAAGAGGAAACTCTGCCCATGAATGTTGAGAGAAACGAAAAGCGATGTCATCAGATAGTTGAAAGTTTTTGCACAATAGTTTCAATCCGTTGTGATCTCTGTGTTCATATATGTAGTTTGGACTTCTCCAAGCAAGCATCTGTTTCGCTCCTTCAATACATTGAGCCTTGAAACCTAAACGTCTGACCATTCTTCCAATGTCGTCAGAATAGATTAGCTCTGTATTTCTAAACACCTTAGGAGTTACTCCAAATATATCCTGCATTAGTTTAGTGTGCATCTTTACTTGAGTAGCAAATTCTTCTTCGCTTTTTAGAGCAGCAAGAGAATGCATATAGGTTTCCCCCAAAAGTTCTACACAACCTGTCTTTACCAATGCTTTGAAAGACTCTACAACTTCAGGAGTGTATTCCATGAATTGTTCTAATGCGGTTCCTGTTATAGAAAAAGCTATTTTAAATCTTCCTTGATGTTTTTCTATTAATTCTAACAAAAGAGCATTCATTGGTAGATAGCATTTGTCAGCAATACGTCTGCAAAGCCAACGGTTTTGAACATCATCATAATAGTTATGACTTTCTCCAATATCAAAGAAACGGTAAGATCTTAATCTAAAAGGTTGATGTACTTGAAAATAAAAACAAATATTTTTCATATCATTAAACTATTTTACATTGTTATAAACTTCTATTAATTCTTTTGCCGCCTTATCCCAATTTATTTTATGCAATTCAGCAGAAGCATTTTTTGTTATCATATTACTTATAGCAGGGTAGTGAGTAAGAGAGTAAATAGCATCAGCCATAGCATCAATATCCCAGAAATCAACTTTCATCGCGTACGATACTACTTCAGCAACTCCACTTTGTTTGCTTATGATACTTGGAACACCTTCTCTCATCGCTTCCAAAGGAGAAATACCAAAAGGCTCACTAACTGAAGGCATAACATAAACATCACTCATGCGGAACATCCTTTCTACATCTTTGCCACGAAGGAAGCCTGTAAAGAAGAAGTTTTCTGAAATACGTTTCTTGCCTACTAAAGCAATCATGCGGTTGAGCATATCTCCACTGCCAGCAAGAACAAAGATGATGTTTTTGTCTTTTTTTATGACTTTTTCTGCTGCTTCAATGAAATAGTCAGGTCCTTTTTGGAAAGTTACTCTACCAAGAAAAGTTACTATCTTTTTACCAAAAGGATTAGGTATCTTTCTTACATTAGCGTCTTGTTCTTCTATTCCATTATATACTGTTGTTATTTTATCCAATGGCTGTCCATAGCGATTGACAACAATACGTTTTGTGTAGTTGCTGACAGTTATGATATGGTCTGCAGCAGTCATTCCTTCTCTTTCTATATCGTACACAACTTGATTAACATTCTCTCCACTTCTGTCAAACTCTGTTGCATGAACATGTATTACAAGAGGTTTGCCACTGACTTGCTTTGCAACAATACCAGCACGATATGTTAGCCAATCGTGAGCATGGATAACATCAAAATCATAATCTTTTGCAATTTGAGAAGCTACCAAAGCATATTTATCTACTTCATCTAAAAGATTTTCTCCATATCCTCCAGAAAAGTCAAAGGAACGGAATAAAGAATGACTATCTGTTAGGCTTTGGTGTTGGTATGTGTGATTTGTTATATTGTAATAATCACGTTGTCCTACGTATGGTATAAGTTGAGAATCTACCTCAATAAAAGAAATGTTTTTGCAGAACTTTTTAAGGACAGGTGAAAAGATATTAAACTTTACTTCGTTAGCCCCTATAATACGAGAACCATTTTCTTTTTCATCCTCAAATCTATGAGGAACAACGAAAAGAATCTCTGCATTCTGTTTTACTAAAGCCTCAGTCATACGAAAACAAGCAGTCCCTAAACCTCCAGAAATATGCGGAGGAAATTCCCAGCCAAACATTAGTACTTTCATATCTCTTCTCTCCTTATTGTTTAATTAGTTGTTTATTAACAGTTATTAGCGTTGCATATCTGTATAGTTATCCAATAAATATTTTATCCTAATCAATGCAGCCACACTCCACGCTTGAGAAATGCTTCCTCCAGCCTTGAAAGGTGGATTGCCGTCATATACTTCAGCTATGCTACCTACACAATAATCAGTAAGAATATCTTCAAATCCTTTGTATATCTTTTCTACAAAATGTAAGCCTTCTTTACCATACATTTTTAAGTATGCTTCACAAAAAGCACCTAAAAGCCAAGGCCAAACAGTTCCATTGTGATAAGCTCTGTCTCTTTGAGCTTGGTTGCCGTAGTAATATCCTATATACTTTTCATCTTTTGGAGAAAGTGTATTCAATCCACGAGGAGTAAGCAGTTCGCTTTTTACCTTTTCTATTATAAGTTGTCTGATTTTTTCACTTAGAGGGGAATATTCCAGAGAAGCAACAAAAATCATATTAGGACGAACGGAAAAATCTTTGTGTATTCCATCACAATAGTCAGCAAGGTATCCTCTTTCTTTAGACCAAAACATTTCTTTGAAAGTACTAGGAAAAGCATTTGCAAAATCATCCCATTGTCTAAGGAATGCATCATCGCAATACTTCTCAGCCAAAGAACGAGTGAACATTACAGCATTATACCACAAAGCGTTTATCTCAACTGCATAACCTTTTCTTTGCGTAACAGGATTGCCGTCTATGACTGCATCCATCCAAGTTAAAGCCTTTCCACTTTCTCCTTGCCATAGAAGATAATTACTTTCCATTCTAACATTTATTGTGCCTTGTTCAAAAGTTTTGATAATGGATTTCATTATCTTGGAATATTTCTTCCAAATCTTAGCATCGTCTCCTGTTATCTTTACGTATTGTTGTAAGCACCAGAAAAACCATAAAGGAGTGTCTGCACTATTATAAGCAGCATTTACACCTCTACCAATATTAGGGAATAATCCGTCTCTATAATCCTTGAGCATGGTGTCTGTTACTGAAAGTAAAAGACTCATATCTTCTACTCCAAGACATAATCCCGGAAGGCTTATAAAAGTATCTCTTCCCCAGCGTCCGAACCACGGAAAGCCAGCTACAATATTCGTTTCTATTCCTTGACGACAGAAGAACATACGAGCAGCACGTTTAAGAACATCTTCCATTGTTGTAATGTCAAAACGATTGCTTGCTTCCCGTTTAAAATCTCTGCTAAGCAACAAAGGATTTGCACCTTCTTCTATTCCGCAAGAAAGATAAACTGTTTCTCCTGGTTTCATTTCTATAGAGAACGTGCCAGGTACTAACAAATCTTCTAAGTAATCATAGCCTCTTTCCTTTTCTTTTATGTATTCAAAATCATAATACCAATCTGGTCTATGTTCATAAGTAAAATGCTTGGAAAACTGTATAAATAAAGGCGTATATTCCTTGTATAATTGAAAACTTACTCCATTCTCTATTTCTTTGTATGAAGTATCCGCATTATCGTTTCTGTAAGATAACTTATGTACTTGTCTAAAAGCTAAGAAAGGTTGTAATTGTAAAGTAATATTTACAGGAGACTGTTGTAGGGTATATTTTATAAGGAGTCTATCTCTACGTTGTTGCACTTGCATTTCTTTTGTTAAGACTATACCTCCTATTGCATAAGTTGTTATTGGAAGGTTTTTAAGATAATAAGAGTCTAAATATTTATGTCCTTTCGGATAATAATGTTCTCCTTTATATCTATGCAGGGCTAAATGAAAGTATTCTTCATTTATTTTAACGGTTTCATCAAGCGAAGAAAGGATGACATGATTGTCGCTGTCTATTTGAGGCTGAGGTGCTATTAGTAAGCCGTGGTATTTTCTGGTGTTGCAACCAGCAAGAGTCGTGCAAGCATAAGCATTTGACATATTAGCACGCAGAATCTCTCTATTAAGAGAAAATTCTAAATTAAGTAGTTCTTCTTTTTTAAAAAAAATCTCTTTCATTGTCTAAAAATTTTCGCCAAAATTATAAAAACAAATTATAAAAACCAAAAAAAAGAACTTTTTTTTTACAAAAATTGAGTTTTAGGATAAAAAAAAGAATTTTGGGGTAGAAAAGGTTGAGTTTTTTGCAAAAAAATGAAGTCTTTTTTAGTTGCTATTTTTGATTTTTTTTGTAATTTTGCACTCTATTTTTAAAGAGCATTATAAGAAATGGATAAAAACACTAATAAAAGCAATTATACAGCAGCGAATATTAACGTTCTTGAAGGATTGGAGGCCGTAAGAAAAAGACCCGCTATGTATATTGGTGATGTTAATACTAATGGACTACATCATTTGGTTTATGAAGTTGTAGATAACTCTATAGATGAGGCTTTGGCAGGATATTGTGATAATGTTGATGTTCGTATTTTAAAGAATAACGCAATAAGAGTAGAAGATAATGGAAGGGGTATTCCTGTAGATATGCATGAAAAAGAACATCGTTCTGCCTTGGAAGTTGTTATGACGGTATTACATGCTGGAGGAAAGTTTGATAAGGGAAGTTATAAGGTTTCTGGAGGTTTGCATGGAGTGGGTGTTAGTTGTGTTAATGCTTTGAGTATGCATACTCATGTAACTGTTTATAGAGATGGTAAAGTATATGAGCAAGAATATAAAAGAGGGCATCCTTTATATGCTGTTAGAGAAATAGGAACTACAACAAAAAGGGGTACTGTCGTTGAATTTTTACCTGATGACGAAATATTCACTACAACAGTTTATGATTACGATACTCTTGCTACACGTCTTAGAGAGTTAGCTTTTTTGAATAGAGGCTTGACTCTGAAGATAACAGATGAAAGAAATGCGGATGAAGAAGGTAACTTTAAAACAGAAACTTTTTATTCTGCAAATGGATTGAAAGACTTTATTAATTATATAGACGGTAGTAAAGAAAAACTTACTCCAGAACCTATTCACATAGAAGGTGAAAAGAATGGTATTCCTATTGAAATAGCAATGGAATACAATACTTCATTTACAGAAAACTTACATTCATACGTAAATAATATCAATACTCACGAAGGAGGAACACATCTTCAAGGTTTTCGTCAAGGAATGACAAGAACACTAAAGAATTATGCTGAAAAAGAGGGTATGCTTGAAAAACTTAAATTTGAAATATCAGGCGATGACTTTCGTGAAGGATTGACAGCTGTTATATCTGTTAAGGTTGCAGAACCACAATTTGAAGGACAAACTAAAACTAAACTTGGAAATAGTGAGGTTGTTAGTGCTGTTTCTCAAATGATAGCAGATAAACTTAATATCTATTTAGAAGAACATCCAAAAGAATCAAAACAAATAGTAGATAAGGTTATTCTTGCAGCAACTGCACGCCATGCAGCACGAAAGGCAAGAGAATTAGTACAACGCCAAACTATTCTTGGAGTTGCTGGTTTGCCTGGAAAATTAGCAGACTGTTCAAGTAATGACCCCGAAGTTTGTGAATTATTTCTTGTTGAGGGAGATTCAGCAGGTGGTACTGCAAAACAGGGAAGAGATAGAGAACATCAAGCTATACTTCCATTAAGAGGAAAGATACTTAATGTAGAAAAAGCAATGACTCATAAAGTCTTGGATTCTGAATCTATAAAAAATATCTACACTGCTTTAGGGGTTTCAATAGGGACAGCAGAGGATAGTAAAGCTCTAAACATGGATAAGATACGTTACCACAAGGTAATCATCATGACAGATGCCGATGTGGATGGTTCTCACATTGCTACGCTAATCCTTACATTCTTCTTCCGTTACATGAGAGAGTTAATAGATGCAGGGTATGTTTATATTGCTACACCTCCACTATACCTTATAGAAAAAGGAAAATTATTCAAAAAATATTGTTGGACCGATGAAGAACGTGTTGCTATAATAGATGAACTTGGAGGAAATAAGGGTGTAAGCATTCAACGTTACAAAGGTTTGGGAGAAATGAATGAAGACCAACTTTGGTCAACAACAATGGACCCAGAACAAAGAATACTTAGACATGTAACTATAAACGACGCAGCAGAGGCTGACAGAATATTCTCTATGCTTATGGGTGATGATGTTGCCCCAAGAAGAGAATTTATAGAAGCAAATGCTTCATATGCAAATATAGATGCATAGTTGTGTTAATGACATTTGTTTTAGATAGGAGCAAATTAAATTTGTTCCTATATTTTTATACTTTTATGGTTTGGCATTAATTTTGATACCATAAATATTAGAAGTGAATATGTTTAATCTTTAAAAAATTTATTGCTATGAAAAAGATGAATTTAATTTTAGGGTTGGTAGTTGGAATAAGTTCTTTCTGTCTTGTTTCTTGTGTAACTACTTCTACGGCAAATAACAATGTTAATACAGGTTATTATACTTCTTATTCTTATTCAAAACATCAAGCAAAAAACACTATTGCACAAACTTCATACGTAATAAATCAAGCATACGAAATTTCAACCTATTATTCTTATTGGGTAGATAATCGTTTGTCAAGAGCAATGTACTATAATGATTATGCACGCCGACTTTATTCAATGCATAAATATCGTTCAGCAATTAACTACTCTTTATTGGCAAGAGACTATGCGTTAGATGTTATAGATGGTTGTGATGATTATTGGGAAACATTCTACTACACTTATTTTGGTTGGAGTAACAGATATGGATATAACTATAATTTTGGTTACGCAAATGGATATAGGGATGGATACTATGATGGATATTATGCAGCATATTGTGCAAGACATCATCACGATTATAGAAAAGATCCACATCACAATCTTCACAGTGATTGGTATACTAATGAAAGATATGATAGAGTGGTAACCAATGCTTCTAATCAGTCAATGAGAAATCAATCTCATTCAGGCGGAACAAATACTAATAATAGTAGAGGTACAGGATTTAGAAATATTAATAGAAACGAATACTATACTCAAGAAGAGAATACTATGAATGGAAACGTTCCAGATGAAAAGGAAATGGAGACAGATTTTAGAAAGGCAAATCCAAACGTAGAAATAAGTGATGCAAATTTAAGAAAGGATAATGCTGTGATTACACGAAATAGAGAAAACAGTGAAACTTTCTCAACCAATACAAGAAACACTACTTTAATAAATAACACTCGTTTGGAAAAACCAACAAGAGTAGAAACTAAAAGACCAACTGAAGAGAAAAAGAACGAGGAGACAATCACTCCTACAAGAAAAGATAATCTTGAGAGAAAAGATAATAAGGAAAATACTACTCCTATAAGAGAAGTGAATAAAGAGAGAAAAAGAGAAGTTACTCCTATAAAAACAGAAAACAAAGAAGAGAAAACAAAAATAGATAATACTCGTAAAAGAAATGTTGATACAGAAAAAAAGACTAATGATAAATCAACTAATATTAAAAACACTCGCAAACGAAATACTAATGAAGTAAGAACTAATACTCGTAGTAAAGAAAATAATGCTAAGACAGACTCAAATACAAGAAACAGAAATAATAACTCAACAAGCAGAGGGAGTAATACAAGAAGCAGAAGATAGATTTTAGGTTTAATACAAATGTTTAATGTTTGATAAGAGCAATGCTGAAGAGATTCAGATTGCTCTTTTCTTATAATAATAAAAAAAGCTTGTAATTATCTTTTAAACATATAGAAAAAAGTATTATATTTGCAAACTAAAATAAAGAAGTTAAAAGATAGTTATGAATCCTAATTTAGACCCAGATAACAAAAGGCTTACTAATCAAGAAAAAGACTATGAAAAAGCCCTTAGACCATTAGGGTTTAATGATTTTACAGGACAAGAACGTATAAAGGAAAATCTAAATATCTTTGTTCAAGCAGCCAAAGAAAGAGGAGAAGCCTTGGATCATGTTCTTTTGCATGGTCCTCCTGGACTTGGTAAAACAACACTTTCTTATATTATTGCTAATGAATTGGGAGTAAATGTGAAAATGACTTCAGGTCCTGTGTTAGACAAGCCGGGAGAATTAGCAGGAATACTTACCAATTTAGAGAAAAATGATGTTCTTTTTATAGATGAAATACACAGACTTTCACCAATAGTAGAGGAATATCTTTATTCTGCTATGGAAGACTATAAAATAGATATTCTTATAGAAAGTGGTCCTAATGCAAAAAGTGTAGAAATATCCCTTAATCCTTTTACTCTTATTGGAGCAACAACACGAAGTGGCTTACTTACTGCTCCTTTGCGTTCGAGATTTGGAATAACTTGCCGACTTACTTATTATAATCATGAGACTCTTTGTGCTATAGTTAAACGTTCTTGCCGCATACTTAATACACCAATAACAGAACAAGCAGCCTTGGAAATAGCTTCTCGTTCAAGAGGAACCCCTCGTATCGCAAATTTACTTTTAAGACGAGTAAGAGATTTTGCTCAAATAAAAGGCGATGGCAAAATAACAATGGACATAGCAAAGATGGCTTTGGAAGCATTGAATGTTGATAAGAATGGTTTAGATGAAATGGATAATAGGATACTTTCTGCCATTATAGACAAGTTTAAAGGAGGTCCTGTTGGATTGACTACTATTGCTACCGCTGTTGGAGAAGATGCAGGAACGGTTGAAGAAGTTTATGAACCTTTCCTTATTCAAGAGGGATTTCTTATGCGAACTTCAAGGGGAAGAGAAGCAACTCTTAGAGCTTATCAACACTTAGGAAAAGATATTGCAGCAAAGAAAAATAATCAAAATACTCTTTTTGATTAATGAATTTTATACTGAAAATGAGGCCTTTCTGTAAATTTAATAAAAAAAATGAAAAAAAATCAGTTTTTTTATTTACCTTTGCACCCTGAATGTTGTTTATATGGGTGAAAGAGGTGTTTAAAAAAATGCCTAAATAGTAAGTAATAATAAAATATATAATAAAATGAAAAGGTTATATTTTAAATGTTTGTTCTTAATAGTGTTTGCTTTAATAGGAAATGCTTATGCTCAAACAATAGTGAAGTTAGATGCCACAACAGATGGTACAACCAAAACAGGTTGCAATTTCACTTTTTATGATAATGGTGGTTCTGGTGGTAAATATGCAAACAGTCAGGATAGGACAATAACTTTTTGCCCATCAACTTCTTTGCAAAGAATCAGTGTGGAATTTGAAGCTTTTGATTTAGACGAAAGTGATACTTTGATAATTTATCAAGGTAGTTCTATAAATGATCCTGTTATTTTAAATGACGGAGAAGTAGGTTTTACAGGAGATTTTTTGCAAGGAACTGTAATTTCAGCTCCTCCAACAAATCCTTCAGGATGTATTACTTTCAGATTTGTTGCTGATGCTGCAGGTAATGCAGCGGGATGGAAAGCAAAAATAACTTGTGAAGATTTATGTCAGGATGTTATTGCTGCACTTGATACTGTTTTTTCAAGAATAGATTCTTTAGGAGAAATGCATACTTTCCCTTTGAATATAGAGTATGATTCATCGCTTGTAAGGGCAAAAAAACACGATGCAGCAGGTAATCTTATCTACGATACGATTATAGGTACAGATACTTTGGTGTATAACGTTATTGATTTTTATGCTTTGAATATGTGTTTAGGAGATTCTCTTTTGATAATAAATGCTAAGCCAGAATTTCCTTACAGTGAGTATTCTATCCCTGTTACACACTATCTACCTGATGGCACACCATATACTATGGACTCAGTCGTTGGTTATCCTCAGTTTCCAGAAAATTGTGTTTATTATTGGTCTTTTGGTGATGAAGAATATGATACCGTTCATGGTAATCCAACAGTATCTCATCACTATCCTTTCTTACAAGGTTATAATTTAAATCTTAAAATTGTAGATACGACAGATGGTCATTCTTGTTCAAGTAGGAATGCTATTTCTGCTCGTGTGCGTGTGGCAAAAAATCCTATTAAAACAGTAGCAAGTCTTCCTGATATGTGCTCGGGAGATAAACAAACAATTTTTGCAGGATATTCTGCTAATAGTAGTATCATCATGGATACCATTACTTTCTCTCAGGCTGCAAGGGAAGCATACGACACACGTACATTCATACCCGACGTTAGTGGAGGTGCAACAGAATGCTATGAATCTCCAGTGACATTTACCACTTTTTCACCAGGAGCAACTATAGATGACCAAGATGAAGTGATTGATATATGTATGAGTATAGAGCACTCATTCGTAGGAGACTTGGGATTTTTCATAGAATGCCCTAATGGACAAGTTGTAACTCTTAAATACAATACACACGTCAATGGTCAATTCCTTGGAATACCGAATGAAAATGATGGTTATGGATCACAGATGGGAGATTCTAATGCTAACCCTATCGGAACATGTTGGACATATTGTTTTTCTAATCAGATTCTTAATAATGCACAAGGTGTAATATCAGGTGTTGCTCCTAACCATATTGTAAATAGTGGTTATTCTGAAAATACTATAGATTCGACGCATGTGGAAGATTCAGCATATTATTTTCAAACACCAATACAAAACCTTCCTAATCAAGATGGAACACAACAGACAACGGTGGATTTAGATGGATTTTCAGCACTTGTAGGTTGTGAGCTTAATGGAGAATGGAAACTTAGGGTCTGTGATAACTGGGGAAGTGATAATGGTTGGGTTTGTTCATGGTGGATGGACCTTGGAAAGAATTCCGCAACTGATTGGCAATATCAAGTACCTTTGGATACTGTTATTTGGGAAGGTCCTTATATTTCCTCTTTAGATTATAACATCGGTTTAATAGCACCTCCTATTGATGCAGAAGGACAGGTTACTTATAACATAAGTATTGTTGATGTTTTTGGTTGTCCTTGGGATACTGTAACTCATCTGAATGTCGTCCGTACTCCTGTTGTTGATCTTGGTCCTGATACTTCTTACTGCGAGGGTATGACCATGACCTTGGATGCAGGGAATGAGGGTGCTTATGCATATGATTGGGAACCTACAGGAGAAAATACACAAACTATATTAGTAGATTTACCAGAGAATGTAACAGGAGATCAGGAATATATTGTTCAGGTAACAAATTACAATGGAACTCTATATTGCTATGGATTGGATACGATAAATATCTTTATAGATTCTGCTGCTTTAGCATCATTTACTTCAGACTTAGATTACATGGAAGGTTGTGAGCCTTTGCAACTTCAGCTAAGAGGTACTTCAGAAAATGCAACAAGTTATTATTGGGTTGTAGGAGACCAAATATCAACAGATCCTAATCCTTATTTTGAATTCACAAGTGGAACATACGATTTAATGCTTGCAGTTGAGACCTCAAAAGGTTGTAAGGATACCATAAGATACAATAATATAATAAACGTATTTAAAAATCCTGTGGCAGACTTTGGTTGGGACCCTGCTTTACCATACGCTTCTAATCCATCAGTTCATATGGTTAATCTAACAACTCCTGATATTTCTTCAAACCGCTACCATTGGCAATATCAGACAAACAAAAACGACGTAACTTCCGTGGAAAATGTATTTGGATTTGACCCAACTTATACATGGCATCCTCAAACAGGACAAAGTGTTGCAGGTGAATACAATGTATTGTTAGATGCTTATACATATAATATATCTCCTTCAGGAAGAATATATGAATGCCACGATACTATTAGCAAACTCATAACTATCATAAATGACAACATAATGTTCCCTACTGTTATTACTCCTAATGGTGATGGAATAAATGATGTCTTTGCTATACATAATCTTATAGATGGTCAAGCATTCCCAGATAATGAACTTGCTATATATAATAGATATGGAAAGAGAATATACTTTGTTCAAGACCTTAGAAATGCAGAGGATTTTTGGGATCCTGACAAAACCAATTCTCCAACAGGAACATACTTCTATCGTTTCATTGGACGCGGACCTATACGTAATGTTGAATTTAAAGGAAGTGTAGAAGTCCTTAGAGATAAATAAAAGAAATATTCTATAAACTAAAAGGTGAATAGATTGGCAGGTGCTGTTGAAGTACCTGTCTTTTATCGTAATATGGTTTCCAGTATTTGCTTGAAAAGAAGCGAAAAATATATCCACTCGCTACGTTTAATGGACACTGAGAAATTCAGTATCTCCTTTCTAAAGAAT
>R24__coassemble_680_pt1 | contig 21710 bp, 18 predicted proteins | sample R24__metabat2_high_PE_045 | metagenome-assembled genome bin R24 | reverse complement strand
TTTTTATTATTATTTATATATGGTATCGTGATATTAGAGTATTGCATATGTTTTTGTAACGAATAATGTCGCAATAAAAGAAAAAACAAGGAAAAATTTTGATGTTTAATAACAAAATCGGACTTAAAATAGAAAAGAAATTCTATCATATAGGTTATATTCTTTTTTTTATTGTACCTTTGCACAATAAACGAAGAAGAAAAATTGCTAATTATGGAATTTCATTGCAAACAATTCTCTTTAAATCACTCTCATTCATCTATGAAAGTAGGAACAGATAGCATCCTTCTTGCATCTTTGATAAATAAATATCTTGGAAGTAATAAGGGAATAAGCACTATTCTTGATGTAGGTACAGGTTGCGGAATACTTGCCTTATGTATGGCTCAAATATTTAAGAAAGCTGACATCACTGCCTTGGACATTGACAGCAACTCCGTAGAAGAAAGTCGGAGAAACTTTATCAATTCCAAATGGAGAGAAAGATTGGATGCTATACATATATCTTTTGAGGATTTTTCCTTGAACAGCGACAAAAAGTTTGACCTGATTATTTCCAATCCACCTTACTTTAGTAATTCTTTGCTCTCTCCCAATATCACAAAATCAAATGCAAGACACAACAACTCACTTTCTCTTAAAGATTTTGCAGAGTCGTCGTTAGCATTGTCAAAGCAAGACACGAAAATTGCACTTATCCTCCCCTATAATGAAACTAAAATATTAGAAGATATATTTTCAAAACATTTATCTGTAGAATATCAATGCAATATTTTTGCCAAAGAGGGCAAAGAAATCAAACGCATTGTAAGCATATTCAGCAACAGCAAAACAAAAAAAGAAGAAAATTTCTATATACGTAACCATCAAAACGAATATACTGAAGAATATAAACAAATAACAAAGACTTTTTTATTGTAAAAAAGAGGGTTTTTACTACAAACAAAAGGGCGTAAAAAAAGAAAAAATTATTTACATGCACTTATTGTTCTTTAATCAAAAAACGAAAGAAAAAGGCAACAAATCATTAACACTTTCAAAATAAACAACCTTTTTTTCCTTGGTAAGCACCATTACCTTTATATTTTGTTTAGATATATTTGTCTGAAATTCCATCATAACTTGTCTGCATGCTCCACAAGGGAAAGCGGTTGCAAATTTATCGTTTTCATCTTTGGCTACTATAAACAAGGAAGTTGGTTTTTGTTTGCTCGTACCTGCATTAAACAGAGCAACTCTTTCTGCACACATACCGGAAGGATAAGCAATATTCTCCTGATTAGTTCCAAGAAAAACCTTACCTGATTTGGTTCTAACGGCACAAGCAACCTTAAAATGGGAATAAGGAGAATAAGCATTATCTAAAACTTCCAAAGCCATGTTCATCAGTTCTCTGTCTCTGAAGAGCAATTCGTCTAAGTCCAAAAACCTGTAACTTATATCCAATTTTCTGTATTCCATGTCTTAATTGTTTTTATACCATTCGGTTAAACGGTGTATGCCTTCATCTATCTCTATTCTGTGCTGCCAACCCAAAGAATGGAGTTTAGAAACATCGGTTAATTTTCTTGGAGTACCGTCTGGCTTGTCGCTATTCCAAAGTATTGTCCCCTTATAGTCTATTTCTTTCTTTATTTTCTCAGAAAGTTCTCTGATAGTTATCTCTTTTCCTGTTCCTATATTGATATGACAATTACGAATCTCCTTTTCTGAAGAAGAATAGGTGTCTTTGAAATCTACATTCAAAAGAATATGAACACTTGCATCAGCCATATCCTCACTCCACAGAAATTCTCTAAACACATTACCTGTTCCCCAAAGACTTAGTTTTCCTTTTTCTATTCCATATTTAGCTAAAACAGAAACAATTTGTTCTTTGTCTGCTCTGTCATCTGTATTTTCAACGGGACGTTTTGCCAAGTCTTTTCTGATACTTTCAATATCGTCTTCCATTAGACATTTTGCTAAATAAAGTTTTCTAATCATCGCAGGCAGAACATGAGATTTCTCCAAATGAAAGTTATCGTTTGGACCATAAAGATTAGTTGGCATAACAGCAATGTAATTGCAACCATACTGAAGAGAAAAACTTTCACACATCTTAAGTCCTGCTATCTTAGCAATAGCATACGGTTCATTAGTATATTCCAACGGAGAAGTCAATAAGGCAGTTTCTGTCATAGGTTGTGCTGCTTCTCGCGGATAAATACAAGTAGAACCAAGGAAAAGAAGTTTCTTTACTCCATGACGAAAACTTTCTCCTATAACATTTTGTTGTATTTGCAGGTTGTTATAAATAAAATCTGCACGAAAAGTATTATTTGCAACAATTCCTCCAACATGTGCAGCAGCTAAAACAACTACTTGAGGTTCTTCTGCATCAAAGAATTCTTTTACTTTTGTTCCATCTAAGAGGTCTAACTCTTTGTGAGTACGACCAACAAGATTGTTATAACCTCTGCCTTTAAGATTATTCCAAATAGCAGAACCGACCAAACCTCTATGTCCTGCAACATAAATCTTTACATCTTTGCTAAACATTTTCCACTTCTTTTTTTTCAGGTAAAACTACAGAAAGCAGAATACTTACAAGCAGAATACCAATTATTACTAAAAGAGAATAAAGTATAGGTACTTCAAAACCGATAGGCTCACATTCTACTATCATCTTTACTCCGATAAACAGCAAAAGAACAGACAGTCCTGTTTTTAGAAAACGGAACATACGTATTACTCCACTTATAAGGAAAAATAGAGAACGTAAGCCAAGAATAGCAAAAATATTGGAGAAGAATACAATATAGGGATCTTTTGTTACTGAAAATATTGCAGGGATACTATCTACGGCAAAAAGTATATCAGTAAATTCTATCATTACAAGACATAGTAGCAACGGAGTTATATATCTTTTGCCGTCTATTTTTCGTATAAAATCGTGTCCTTCTATAGTTTGAGTTACAGGACATATTTTTGAGAAAAACTTTACAAGTGGGTTATTCTCAGGGTGCATTTCTTCTTTTTTGTTTCTTTTTAGATACATCGTAATAGCAGAATATATCAAGAAGACACCAAAGACTAACAAAACCCATTCATATTTTGCCACCAAAGCTCCTGCTAAAAAGATAAAAACAAACCTCATTGCCATCGCACCTATTATTCCCCACATCAAAACTCGCTTATAGTATTGTGGCGGAACAGCAAAAGAGGAGAAGATAAGTATCATTACGAATATATTATCTATACTTAATGAATACTCAATAAGATACCCTGTAAAATATTCCAAGGTCATATTTTTGTTATACTCATTCACTGCCTCGGAAAAGGACATATTCTGTGCAGAATTAACGATGGAAGTTTCGTGATACTTCTTTGCGACTTCTATAAGGGTTTGTTTGTCTTCTATTCCGTGCATCTGGTTTCCTGCAAAGCGAATAACCATACCGAAAACGACTGCTAAACCAGCCCATATCAAAGTTGTTACCACAGCCCTTTTCAAACTGACCACCTTATCTTTTTTTTCCAATACTCCTAAGTCAAAAACCAATAGGGCAAGTATGACTACTACAAAGCCAACGAAAAATAATATTTGTATAAGTTGAGAATCTAACATAAACTACAGTTTTAGTTTGCAAAATTACAAAATAAAACCAATCTCTAATAATTTTTAACAAATAAACATCTCCACAAATGAGTTTAAAAGTTTAATAAACACCGTAAAAAACCATTAAAACAGCTGATATTCTCTACATTCTGCATTTTCATTGAAAGTTCTTGAAGAATAATTTGCATATATCAAAAAAAAATATTAACTTTGCATAAAATAATCGGTGGTTTTGGGTAAAGTTTTTGCAAAGACATTACGTTATTTACCTTAAACCATTATTGAAACAGCAAAGACTGTAATACCGTTTTTTGAAAATTGAGTCAGTACTTGAAATCACTTGATTATTTTTTTTGTTTATAAGGCAAAAATACTTGGTTTTTATAAAAAAAGACGAAGTTTTCGTACAAAAAGATCAAGTCTTTTTAGAATAAAGACGAAGACTTTTTACAAAAAGACTAAGTCTTAGAAAAATAAAACGAAGACTTATTGATAATTTGCCTTATCCCCTCTCAAAAAAACTTGATTTTGGGAGAACGTTTAAGTATTATTATTTCCGTAAATAGACACAAGATTACTATTTTCTTGCAGTGAATATATTCAGTTTCTAAAATTTGTGTAAATTTGCAGTGCTTAAATTTTGAAAAAAAACTATGACTATACAATTTTTAGGTGCTACAAAGGAAGTAACAGGAAGTAAGCACCTGATAACAACAGACAATGGTACAAAGATTCTTCTTGATTGCGGATTGTATCAAGGTAAGGGTTTGGAAACATATAACGACAATATAGATTTAGGATTTAACCCTCAAGAAGTTGATTATCTTATATTGTCTCATGCACATATAGATCATTCTGGTCTTATACCTTATATAATAAAAGAAGGTTTTAGAGGTACAGTTCTTTGCACTCCAGCAACAAGAGATTTGTGTGCAATAATGCTTCCTGATTCAGGCCGTATTCAAGAATTGGATACCATAACTTTCAACAAGAAAAGAGAAAAGCAAGGCAAAAGCACTATAGCCCCAATATATAATGAAGAAGATGCTCGCTTGGCTTTGCAGTATTTTGTATCCATTCCATACGACAGAGAAATGAAGTTTGGAGATTTTTCTCTTATGTTTACTGACAATGGTCATATTCTTGGAAGTGCTACCTGCAACCTAAAAATAAAAAGGAATGGGCAAGAGGAGCCTGTTCGCATTGCATTCACAGGAGATATTGGAAGATACGAAGGAAGAATACTTAAAAAACCTCAACAGTTTCCGCAGGCAGATTATATTATAATGGAATCAACGTATGGAGATAGGGAACATAAACCTGTAACCCAAAGTGATGATGACCTTTTGGATGTTGTTAAATACACTTGCATACAAAAACGAGGAAAGCTTATAATACCTTCTTTTGCCGTGGGACGTTCTCAAGAAATAATCTTTGCCCTGAATACTCTATGGGAAGAAGGAAAACTTCCTAATATAAATGTATATGTTGATTCTCCTTTAAGCGTTAATGCTACCAATATATTCAAACTTCATACCGAGAGTTTCAATGAAGATATGATTGAATTTATGCGACAAGACCCAGACCCATTTGGCTTTGATAAGTTGCGATATATTCAATCTTCAAAAGAAAGTAAAGAATTAAATTTCTCCTCAGAGCCTTGTATAATAATTTCGGCAAGTGGCATGATGGAAGCAGGAAGAGTAAAACACCACATAGCAAACAATATAGAAAAGAAATCAACAACCATACTTGGAGTAGGTTATTGTTCTCCGACAACATTAGGCTATCGTATTCTGAAAGGAGACAGAATGGTCTCTATTTTTGGAATACCTCACAAAGTAAAGGCAGATATAAGAAAATTAGAATCTTATTCTGCTCACGCAGATTGCAAAGAGTTACTAAAATTCATTGATCATCAGGATAGAAATCAAGTAAAAAAAGTAATAGTCGTGCATGGTGAAGAAAAAACTCAGAGAAACTTTGCAAAAAGTCTTCAGTCCAATGGCTTCAAAGATGTTTTTATTCCATCAAAACACGATAAGATAGAAATATAATATGCGTTTGATTTGTTTTATATTATCCTGTTTTTGTGTTTTCTTGTCCTATTCACAAGAAAACATAAATTACTTTGATAAATACAACAATCAGCACTTAGAGACTTATATTTTTGACATTACTTTCATAACCGCAGACGACACAATCAATAAACAGAATCTTTATTCCTTGCAAGCGGATAGCATTTACTTGTTTTTCTATGATCCTTTCTGCGAGCATTGCATTGGAGAGATAAAAAAACTAAAGAAAAATAAACGTATCAACAAAGCAATCAAAGAGAATTCGCTTGTTGTCTTGAGCATAGCCCCAGATATAGACTACTTCACTTGGCAAAAGACACAGAAGGAAATGCCTAAGCAATGGCTGAATGTATATAGTAGCCAAAATGCAGAGATAATCAAACGTCTGCTTTGGAAAGTACCAGAATTGTTTGTTTTGGACAAAGAAAAGAAAATAATATATATTAATATGTATAGAGAGGATTTGGAAGATGAATAGGATAGAGATTATAAACGGAGCTAATCTTAACCTTTTAGGACAAAGAGAGAAAGATATTTATGGTGAAAGGGATTTCTTAACTTTTTTGGAGGAGTTAAGAAAAAAATATCCTCAAGTTCAGATTGATTATTTTCAATCAAATGTGGAAGGAGAGTTGGTTAATGAACTACAAACAAGCAAAGCAGATGCTATTATCATCAATGCTGGCGGCTATACTCATACTTCTGTAGTCCTAAGGGATGCTATTTCCAGCATAGAAACACCTGTTGTGGAAGTACATATTTCTAATATTTTTGCAAGAGAAGAATTTCGTCATCATTCCCTTATCGCTCCTGCCTGCAAAGGAAGCATTATAGGCTTTGGACTTAAATCCTATGAGATAGCTTTGAACTACTTCTTATTGTAATGTAAAAATATAAGCAAGAAAGAATTATAAGCTTTTGAACTACTCTTACATTGAGAAGATATTTCTTATATTAGGATAACTTTGTTTCAAGACCTCGCCTAAATCCTCTTGCTTTATCCAACGCAGTTCTCTTATTCCTTCTTCTGTTTGTGGAAGAAGCTTTTCTTTTGAAGAAGTTTTCATTTTATACCAATAAGTATGCTTGATTTCATGTCTTCCATACATATTATAGGTATGAAAACTTATTCCTACAAAGTCAATTATCTCCAAATCCTTTATACCTGTTTCTTCCATAACTTCTCGTTTGGCTGTAAAAGGAAGGCTTTCTCCCGATTCCCAATGACCTTTTGGCAAATCCCAATAACCATTTCTGAACATAAAAAGAAGTTCTTTGTTTTCATTTTCAACTATTCCTCCTGCTGCAAAAACATGATAAAGATTTTTTGTTGCCCTCGCAAAAACCTCTTCTACTGAAAGGGAATGACAATCAAGGACTATGTTTTCCGTCTCTTTTTCAGAAAACAATAAAGAAAAACCTTCTTGTTCTACCTCGTCTTTATCACAGTCTATAATCCTTTGATAATCTTTTAAATCCTCCTCTTTGGATGTTTTTGTTATCAAAATTTTGTTATGTTTGTTAAAAATTGTGTACTTTTGCATAATATTAACGTTTTATTTTTGAATTATGAATAAAGAAAATGCTATGGAAGCCGCACGTTGTCTATTAGACATCAAGGCTATAAAACTTTCACCAGAAAATCCTTTTACTTGGGCATCAGGAAGAAAGTCTCCTATCTATTGCGACAATCGTCTTACACTTTCTTATCCACCTATAAGAACGTATTTAAGACAACAATTCGTATCTATTGTTAATGAAATGTTTTCAAATGTTGATGTAATCGCCGGTGTTGCAACAGGTGGTATAGCTCAAGGAGTATTGGTTGCACAGGATCTTGGCAAGCCATTTATCTATGTTCGTCCTGAGGCAAAAAGTCATGGAATGAAAAATCAAATAGAAGGTGATGTTAAACCAGGTCAAACTGTTTTTGTTATAGAAGACTTGATTTCAACAGGAAAAAGTAGTTTGTTGGCTGTAGATGCTCTTAGAGATGCTGGCTGTGATGTAAAAGGTATGGCCGCTATCTTTACTTACGAGTTAGAAGTTGCAAAGAAAAACTTTGAGGAAAAGAATGTTGCCTTACAAACTATCACGAATTACAGCACATTAATAGAAGTTGCAATAGCAGAAAAGTATATTTCAGAAGAAAATCTTGAGTCTTTGAAAAAATGGAGAGAAAATCCGGAAAAATGGAGCGATGATAGAATGTAATAATCTTTTCTTATGAAAAAAATAGATACAAAAATAATAGAACTAAACAAACCTGTAGAAGCAGTTTTCTATGCTTTAAGTGATTTTTCTAATCTTAGAGCATTGCCAGAAGCGAATGAAAAGATAAAAAACTTCCAATGTTCGTATGATACTTTGTCTTTTGAAGTTGATGCGAATGGAATGGCAAACGTAGAAGTAGAACTAAAAATAACAGATCGCAAACCTTTTGAATACATTACAATAATGAATCAAAAGGAAATAATGGGTGGTTTTTCATTTGCAATGAATTTTATCTTCACTAAAGTAAATGACTACTCTTGTACAATGCAGGGGAAGTGTAATGTTGAAGGTAATGCTATGGTTCTAATGATGTTCAAAAAACAAATAGAAAACGGATTAAATACTCTTATGGATGGCATTAAGAAATCAGTAGATGGAATAAATTAAACATAATTTCAACATAGAATTTATGAAAAAATTAAACTTACTTTTTGTGTTACTATTTTCTATTTCCCTTATGTATGCACAAAAGGTAAGTTTTTTTGATTATGATCCTTGTTCAGAAGATATAACTAAAGGTCAAAAAAAGCAGTTTCAAAAAGCTTTATCTCTATTTCAAGACAGAAAATATCAAAAATCATCTCTTATTCTTACCGATATGATAAGAAAAGATGAAGCTTTTGCTTCTGTGTATTTCATAATGGGAATGATAGGCGTTAATAATGACAACCCTACTATGATAAGAAAGTACTTCCCTTTGTGTGAAGAGACTTGTAAGGATTTTTCTCATCCTTTGCTTTGGTATTATTTGGGGATAATCAACTATTCTGATGAAAACTATATAAAAGCACAAGAAGATTTTCAAAACTTTATGACTTTGTCTGAAGAATATGATGAATATGATTCCTTGCGATCTTCTGCTATAAACTATTTAAATTGGAGTGATTTTCTTTATAAAACGACTGCTAATCCCGTTTCTTTTAATCCGAAAAGAATAGAATACTTAGCAGAGAAAAGTAATTACTTTGAACCTTTTATTACTGCTGATAGTTCGGAAATATATTTCATAAGAGAAGAATTTGTAATGGATACTGTGAAAGATAGTTTTCTTTCTTCTTCCACTCTAAAAAAAGAAATCAAATCAGGCAAAGCAACTTTAGATACAGATTTTTATTATGATAGAGGATTAATTCTTCCTACTCCTTTTAACGTTGCAAAAAAAGAAAGTAGAGTAAGCACTACTGCAGATAATAATCTTCTTTTCTTTTCTGTACAAAATAAAAAATCATGGGATATTGTCTATTGTGAAAGATATGGAGACTATTGGTCAGAAGCAAGACCTATTAACATTAACACAGAAGAATTTGATGAACTTCAACCTTTTGTTACTTGGGACGGAAACTCTCTGTTTTTTGTTTCAAATCGTAAAGGTGGAAAAGGAAGAATGGACATTTGGCTAACCAATAGAATAGATAAAGATACATGGAGCGAACCTCGTAATTTAGGTTCTGCAATAAATACTCCTTTTGATGAAACTTTTCCTTTCCTTTCTTTTGATGATGAAGTATTATATTTTGTTTCTAACGGACATAAAACAATAGGCGGAACAGATATTTTTTATAAAAAACTCACAAAAGAAGAACAGCCAAAAAATATAGGCTATCCTATCAATACAGAAGGTTATGAAAGCAATATTGGAGTAATGCTTGATGGCAAAACAGCTTATACTACACTACAATTAGAAAAAGACAGACACTCCTCTATTGTTACTTTTATTTTACCAAAAGAAGCGACAAGCGAAAGATGTAAATTAGTAAAAGGTGTAGTTAATTTTGATGTAGAAACAAATATTACTTTGGATTTATTCAATGTAACAAAAAATAATTTTCATAACATTGGTGTATCTCCAAACAATCCTACTTTTTCTTTAGTTCTTCAAGAAGAAAATAATTACTTTTTAGCTTTTAATAAAATAGGATATATGTTCTCTGCAACAAAAATAGAGAATGCAGATTCTCTATCTGTGTATGTAAAACCTGTAGAAAGTGGTCAAGTTATGCTTTTAGACAACATTAATCTTAACCAATCTAATACAGACTTCACGCAAGAAACATATATTTCAATCATTAATCCTTTCTTAAACTTTATTTCCAACAATGCACATGCAAGAATAAATATATATTCAGAAGAAAAAATACTCAAAGTCTTAGAAAAACATCTTTTAAATAAAGGTATTCGTAAAGACAGATTTGAATTAATAAAATCAAAAAGCAACAATATTTTCTACGAAATTCAATAAAAAAGCGACCTAATTAAATAAAATTAAGTCGCCATTTGATTTCTGTTTGTGATCTAAGAAGGATTCGAACCTTCGACCTACTGCTTAGAAGGCAGTTGCTCTATCCAGCTGAGCTATTAGACCTTTTTAAGACTCGAAGCCTTTTCTTTAAGTCGGGGTAGTAAGATTCGAACTTACGACCTCCACATCCCAAATGTGGCGCGATAACCGGACTACGCTATACCCCGTTGTATCTCTAAGAACTTTTCCCTTTCATCTCCTATTATTTTGCGGAGAAGGGGGGATTCGAACCCCCGGTACCTAAATCGGTACGACAGTTTAGCAAACTGTTGGTTTCAGCCACTCACCCACCTCTCCTTAATAAAGTTTGTCGCTGAATTGGGAATGCAAAATTACTACTTTTTTTATTAACAGCAAATTTTTTCTTCTTTTTTTGTGATTTTTTTTATTTCTCTTTTGATTATTTATTGATAATCAACAAATATTATCATTAAAAATATTTAACAAAAATATTCTTTAATTCCAAAAAATTTTATTATCTTTGCATTCTGAACACAAAAAACAAAATATATATGAACAAGGTATTGTATTTTTTAATAACAGTTGTGCTATTGCTTCCTTATAATCAAGTTACAGCGCAAGAAGAAGTAGTCTGCAATTCTGTAAAAGACTTATCTGCGACTAATCTTTTCAACAATAGTGTTACTATCCAATGGTATGGATTGGAAGATGCTCTCGGTTTTGAAGCAATAAGCGATACTATAGGCAAACTTCCTCAAGATTGTGGCACCAGATTTAGTACTTTGAATCTTGAACAGGACTTTTACAATCTTATTCCTTATGAAATGAATGAATTTCTTGTTCGTAGTCTTTGCTATGGTGCAGAAAGCGATTGGAGATGGCTTTTTATTAGATGTATAAATTCAACAAAAGCACTTCCTTTTCAAACTAATCTGACAGAAAATACAATAACCGATAGTTTAGGCTTCATTTATTCTTCAGATACAAATACTTTTGCTTACTATTTTTTAGATATAGATGTTGGAGATACAAGTGTTAGTAATTATATAGATTTATCTTATCGCTCAAAAGTTATTGAAGACTCTTCTAAAGTCAGCATTTTTATTCTTAGCCCCTACTCTTCCGTAAGTGTAGATTATCTTCCAAGTGATATATATCAAATAGGAGAATCTTTTGGAGAAGGAGATACTAATTGGCAAAGCATTCATTTTGAATTAGGTTCAAATATTTCTGGATCTATACAAAGATTATTCTTCGCTTGGGAAAACAAAAACGGAGAAAATCCAACAATGCCTCTTTTGATAGACAGTATAATAGTTGCCTCACGTTATTGTGCTGTACCCGACAGCTTAAGAGCAAACGAGATAACCTCTTCTTCCGCAATGATTTCTTGGGACTTTGCCTATATGCAGGAGAATTTCAGTTTGGAGTACAAGCGTTCTGACTCTGAGACTTGGATTGCAGTTCCAAACATAGAGAACAATTATCTACTTTACGGCTTAGAAGACAACACAGATTACGATGTGAGAGTAAAAGCTATATGTCAATACGAAGAGAGTTTATTCTCAGAAATACTTACATTTAAAACGATAATAGACTTAGGTATTCCAGAAAACATCACTTATACTATTACAGACTCATCTGCTTTAATTTCTTGGGACTTAGTAGAAAATGCAACAAACTATTTAGTAAGTTGGACTTCTGAGAACAACAATGAAACATGGAATGAACAATCGGTTGAAGAAAACCAAATCTTAATAAATAACCTTAGTGCAAACACCAATTATTTCTTCAGAATCAAATCCACACACGAGGAAATTACAAGCCCTTGGTCAGAGATATTGTCGCTAAAAACTGCTTGTAGCAAAAATTCAACCTATCCTTTTGAAGAAACAAACGAAATCTCCGTACTTAATTATGGTCATGAATACCTCGCTCCTCAATGTTGGAGAATAGAAAATCAAAACATCCTTAGCCAGAAATTTGACTTAACAAATCTTTCTTACGGAGAATTGTCCTTTGTTTATTCTTCTCCTGTCTTCTTTTATTTAGAAATATCTACTGACGGAGGCGAAACCTTTACGAATTTTACTACTATTTCTCCGACAGATAACCCTTCTACCAAAATATATTCTCTCTCTTCGCTTGTTTATTATGATGATGTAGTATTTAGACTAAATATTGATAGCAGTTCTTTTTATAACGAAAACGGAATACATATTACCAACTTTAGAATTGCTGAGGGTTGTCCTCTACCACAGAATATTTCAATCAACAATCTTGAGACAGAGTCATTTACTCTTACTTGGGAGGATACCAATCTTGTAAATAGTTGGTCATTAACCCTAAAAGACAATAACGATGCTATTCTTTCATCCATTACCATTACTGATTCTTCTTATAGCTTTGAAAATCTATCAGCAGGACAGAACTACAAAGTTATCTTACGCTCTATTTGCGGAGAAAATCCAAGTATAGACAGCCTGGAAATAGATGTTACAACTCCAAATATTGAACAGATTTGCATTGTTCCTCAAAATTTCTCTGCTATTTGGTGGCATTCCGACAATGGGGAATCGCTTTACTCCACATGGGACACAGAAGAAGGTGTAAATGTTTGGCAAGTTGTCTACAAAGATTACTATGCTGTGGCTTGGGACACAGCCTTAGTAACCATAAATCCTGTCTTCACTCTTAGAAACTTGGAGGTTAATCATATTTTCCTTATAAAAGCACGTGCAATATGTAATATTGGAGACACGTCTGACTTTACCGAAGTGCTAAGTGTCAGAATCGGAGAAAATTCCCTTTCGGATGAGATAAACAAAGAAAATACTATTGAAATATATCCTAACCCAACAAAAGACAAGGTATTTATCAAAACAGACAATGAAAAGATAGACAGAATAATCTTAGTCAATTCATTGGGCAAAACATTGAAAGAATACAAAGAACCGACCTCAACCATTGACCTCTCTTCATTTAGTAAAGGCATTTACTATGCGATATTCTATACAAAGTCAAATAAAAAGATAGTAAAGAAAATAATAGCAGAATAGTTTTTGAACTATTCCATAGAAAAATACTATATAAAAAAGGGAAAATAAAAGAATCGAAGAAAATATTTGTGAATTTCTTTTGGTAGTTTATTATTAATTTATACATTTGCAACATATATATAGTTATGAACATTAAATACCACTTGATTATGAAGAGAAAAAGTTTATTATTTTCAGCTCTGTCGCTTGCAGTTTTGTTTTTGAGTGCATTTACCTTTGTTGGCGACAAATGTAACCGTTGTGATGGTTCTGGTTTCATTTACGAAGAGTGCCAATTCTGCGAAACTACAGGCTATAGGACCTGTAATCTCTGCTATGGTAATAGCGAAATTCGCTGTTCTTACTGTCAAGGCGGAGGCAGTTTTAAATGTAACAGATGTGCAGGTCGCGGAACTATTGGCGAAGACGATTGTCCTCAATGCGACGGTCAAGGATACATACCATGTGAGAGATGTAAAGGCACTACTATCATACCGTGTCCAAGTTGCAATGCTCGTGGTTTGACGGAATGTTCTACATGCCGTGGTAAAGGATATACAGAATGGCGTTGTCCTGATTGTAATGGTACAGGACAAATAAATTAATGATTGATAAACCTTTAAATTTTAGCATTATGAAACGAGTATTTTTTCTAATAAGCATAGCCATTGTTCCATTTTTTACATTGGCACAGACAAATAAAAGCGATTCTATATTCATAAAAATAACAGATGAAAACATTTTCTCTAAATGTTTTGCCAATAGCGACCTTAATAATGATGGAATCGTAACTTACAAAGAGGCAGAGCAAACGACTATGCTTTATTTGGACCGCGGAGGAAGGATGAATATCATCAGCGACTACAAGTTCCTAAAATATTTTCCAAATCTTACACACCTGTCTATCGGAAACACACCTAATGAATCTATAGATTTAAGTAATAATCCTAAATTGGAGGTGATTGATTTACGCAATGGACTATGGATACAAGAAGTAACAATCAGAATGGGATGTAATCCTCAAATCTTCTTCCCTATCAATGAACAAGCTGTAGTATTTAAACGAGTATCTGTTCCAGAGAAAAGATAAAGACCAAAATCTTAAGGATATTTCAAAAAAAGACTTGGTTTAAAAAAATTAAAACCAAGTCTTTTGCACCTAAAGACTTAGTCTTTTTAACTCAAATCCTAATTCTAATATTGGTTTTAGAATTCATAGCCTATATTCACAAAAAGATAAGGCTCCTTTGTTCTGTTAGAATAACCAACAGACGCACCCAATGGTCCTATAATAGAATTATAGGAATAGGATAATCTTGTTCCCCAAAGAGGACTTTCGGAAAACAAGTCTTTAAGCTTGTCATCCTTATAACCCAACGAAGCTGATAAACTGACATAATTATTTTTTAGGAACTGTTTTCTTAATGTAAATTGAAGTGCAGCAATATTATTCTCTACTATTTCAATATTATCTACTCCTGCAAAAGGAATCTGTTGTTCCACATAATGAGAAAAATATTCTCCACCAAAACAATTGGCTAACACTGTTGGCATGTCCTTACCATAAATGCTTCTTCCATACAACATAGTTTCCAATATGTAGTTATGTTTTAAGTCAAAATTCTTCAAAAACAAATAGGAAAGAGTATGTAGTGGAGCATGGGAAGAATATTTATAGAAATTATCAGTATAAAGAGCATATTCTATTGAACGTTTTGACCCTTTTGTCGCGAAATATTTACTATCAGTATTATCGTAACTAAGTCTGCCATGATAAGACCACAGATGAGAAGTCGGCAGGTAAGCACTCTTGGATTTCAATCCATATAATACATCACCATATCTGAAATAATCCCAACGAACAAAAACATCTAAAAGAAAATTTCTTGCAGTTATATTGGCTAACTTAAAATCCATTTGATGTTGAGTATAATTTGGATTCAAATCTCGGTTTGCGTGGTAATATATGTTTAAATCCTGTCTCCTGAAAACATATGAAAGACTAAAAGTATAAAGTTGTGTAGTGTTAAACATTGATTCTATGGAAAACATAGTTCTTTTACCCAAACGTAAGGTTCCCTGTAACATCATAGGAAAAATAAAATTAACAGGAGCAAGACCTGATATTTGCATAGATACTTTTTCTTCGTTGTCAAACCTTACGCCCAACCATAACTCTGCTGTTTTTTTGCCTTCCGTTTCAATATTTATTCCATAACCATCTTTAAGATATTTTATCTGATAGGAAACATCATTATAGAAAAGACGGCTTCTAAGTGCAGTCATTGCTTTTTCTATGCTGTCAATTGTAGTTGTACCGCCACTTTTAAGATTAAATTTATCTTTGAGAAAAGATTGGTCCTTATTATCTACATTTACAAAATTAACCTCACTGATTTTCATCCTAATCCTTTGATTCTGCATTCTGTAAGGCTTTGGCCTAAGCACCTCATCTTCGTCTGTTATTCCTATTTTTTCTCTTAGTCCCATGAGTTCTTGCCAATGATCATTGGTGGCTTTTTCTCCTCGCTTGATAAGTTCGTTTATCGCCTCCAAATTAAAACTTGCAGCACTGTATCCTGTTATATCTACCTTTATAAATACATCACACTGAGAAATATTCTCATCTGCTTTTGCCTGAGTATTAACATCCATCAATTGATTTAGGACAGCAAACGTGCTATTAAAATATTCAGGTGATTTATTCATTTCATTTTGTACAGAAACGCCTATAATAATATCTGCTCCCATTTGTTTTGCCACATCAACAGGAAAATTGTTCTTCAATCCTCCATCAACCAAAATCATAGAGTCCATTTTCACAGGAGTAAATACTGCAGGAATGCTCATAGATGCTCTCATCGCAGTTGCAAGATTACCTGAATGAAAATCAATCTCCTCAAATTTGACTATGTCTGTTGCTACGCAGGAGAAAGGTATTGGTAATGAATTAAAGTCTATGCTATCATGATAGCCAAGAGTAAGTTTTGAAAAAAGATTGGCAAGGTTTTTACCTTTAATAAAGCCCGGCTTGCCTATAGAAAGTTTGCCTATATTATTTAAAGCAAAGGAAAGAAGATAGGTATTTCTCTTTTCTCTTTGAATTATGTTCATCTCTCTTGTGTCTATTTTGTCAGACAACAAAAAAGCCCAGTCTTGTACCCTTACTAAGGAATCTAACATATCTGCATTGTAGCCTATGGAGTATAGACCTCCCATCAATGCTCCCATAGACGTACCTACTATCATATCTATCGGAATATTTGCCTGCTCCAATACTTTTAACGCTCCTATATGTGCTGTTCCTTTTGCTCCTCCACCAGAAAGTACGAGAGCTACCTTCTTTCTCTGAGGAGTATCTTGGCTATATGAGTATGATACAAATAATATGAGTATAAGAAATATTACTTTTTTCATCGCAATTGAAGTTGTTTTTATCTTGTTTTTCCTTGTTTTAATTTTCAAAAAGATTTAGGCTTATGTTAAATGTTGTACCTTCATTCTCTTTACTTAAGAAACTTATCGTACCATCATAACTTTCTATTATGTTTTTCACTATAGTCAAGCCTATACCATTGCCATCTTGTTTGGTTGTGAAGTGTGGAGTAAAAATCTTTGGAAAATCTTCCTCCTTTATCCCACAACCATTGTCATATATAGAAACTATACATAGAGAATTTTCTTCTTTGACTGTGATATTTATCTTTCCATCTTCTTTTTCTCTAATTGCCTGATAAGCATTCTTCAACAGGTTGTTAAATATTCTCACAAAGGGTTGAAGTTCTCCAACAACAAATATGTGCTGCTTTGGAGTTGAGATATTTATTTTTATATCGTTAGTGTTTTCAAACAAGTTTTTGGCAGTGGTCAAGCAATGAATTATATCTGTTTTCTCTTTCTTTGACGTAGAAGGCTTGCTATAATTATTGAGTTCTGAAGCTATTGTTGAAATAGAGTCTATTTGAGAGATAAGAGATGGAGCAAGTGTAGCAAATTTCTTCTCAAACAATTCTGGTTTTTCATTATATATTTTTTGAAGATATTGAATAGAGAGTTTCATTGGAGTTAAAGGATTGTTAATATCGTGAGCTACTTGGTTAGCAAGTTCTCTCCAAGATGTGTTTCTTTCCTGTTGCTTTAAAAGGATAGAACTTTCTTCTATCTTTTCTATCATCTGGTTATAAGTCTTGATAAGTTCGCCAATCTCATCATTTTTTTCCCAGATAATTTTTTCGTTTTTGCCGTCAATATCTACCTTTTTAAGTTTGTCTTTAAGTATTTGAAGTGGCTTAGTAATAAAATCGCTCACAAGAATAAAGATTATTATGGAGATATTGACCCAAAACAAAAACATATTTATAAAGTTATTTATAAGATTGTTGATGTTTTCCTCCATTCTCTTCTGTTGGTTAATAAATGGTATGTTGAGATAATACAAAGCCCTATCTGCGTCATCTGTTATAGTTGCATATGAAGAAGAGAAGTTTAACTCTCCTATTTTTTCTGTTGTATATAGATTAAAAACATCATTCTTGACATCCTTCGCCTTTGGATTTATTTTATCAAGTAAGAATCCTTGTTCAAAAACAGATTTTTGTGAAGTATAAACCAGAGTATAATTGGTGTCAAATAGATTTATATCGGTCAGAAAAGTATTTGACAGATTTATTATGTAAGCTTGTAAATCATCTTTACTGTTATTTTTTAGAAAATTCTCTATTTCTATTTTTACGCTTGTTGTTTTTTCCTTTAAAATATCCTGATTAAATGTTCTGTTGAAAGAGTTTATACTCCTTATACTAAAGAAGCCTGATATTATAATTCCGATTACAAATGAACCGACTAAAGAAAGAAGAATGGAAGAACGAATACCAGGAGAAAAACTCTTAAAACGAGTGGATGAAGATATAAGAAAATCTATACCAGAAATAATGATAAGCAAAAGGAAAAACAAGGATATTGCTCCAAGAATATTGTATGGCAAACGATAAGGATAGCAAACAAGATAAGTATTATTGTCATCTTGCAGATAGAAAGTACGATATTGTTTTTCATTTTTCCATATAGAACGAGTGTTTTTTATTGTATTTTCAAAATTTCTTTCTCCGTATGAATAAATAAGATGTTGGTTGTGATAACGAGCATAACTAAAAAGATTATCTTCTCTACTTTCTTTTGGCGAAAGCAAAAGTGAGTAATTCATATTCTTAGAATTCTTTTTCTTTAAGCACTCTACAAAGATATTAACCTCATCACTCTTGCACAAATAGATATATGTATTGTTGTTATCGTTCTCATTATCCTCCACCCAGCACATAACCGAGTCTATTCTTCGTGCTTGTCGGATACGATTTTCTACGTATGAAAGTATATTAACATAATAGTGCATCGGCTCAACCAACATTGAGTCTTTGTCTTTGAATATCAAAGTACCCACATGATAGTTTTCTGCTATATTCTTAAAATAATCATTTACTACATAGTCTTCTGCCAATGAATATTGTTTGTTGTTTATAAATTTTGCAAACTCTTCATCGCTTTCCAACGAAAGAATATGATTAACAAAATTAGCTTCCGTTTCAGGATTACGCCTATTGGCTAAAGATAAAGCCTTTTGCTCCGCTATTCTTTCTATGTTATTATGATTAAAAACTTCCATTATTGTTCCATAAATAATGGAGATTATCAAAAGAACAAGTATCTTTCTGGACAAAGCAAACCTTTTATTCTCTTGAAATGAGAAAAACTTATTACTTAAAGTATAAACAATAAAACCAGAAACAGTCAGTATTATAAAAAATAAGATATTGTTATAGTTAATTTCTGAAGAATAAAGATAAAAAGAAATATTTGGATTGTGCGAACAAAGAAAATACACCAAATAAACATTGATAATATATACAGGCAGTAGTATAAGAAAAGCTATAATCTTAGAATTAGGCTTCTTTTTTATCAATGATATGAGCATCATCAAGGTAAAGAAAACTGAAATAATGACTAATAAATCCAGAATAAATAGTTGGTATGACTTAGGTTGATAATCGTAATGTGAAAAATCTAAATAAAAAACTTCTTGACCTCCTATCTTTATTGGTAAGTTTGTTTTCTGAAGAGAAATATCTATGCTATCGTTAAGAGAAAAGGGCTTATTAAACTTATTTTGGTTGTACGCATTTAGAATTTTATAGTTATTTTTTACAAGATATAAATAAAGCGTTGTAGTGTCTTGTGAATGAAGAGTTTTCTTTAAGTAAATACCATTGGAAATAAATACTATCTTGTTAGTATCTAAGATTGGATATTTAATAGGTATGTTGTTTGTTGTCCAATATATGAGACTATATCCTTTAAACTGAAATTTCTCGCCTTCCTGTTCTATATTTTCATATACTTCATTGATTTTTTTTTCAAAAGAGGCTACTTGAAAATGAGGATGTAGAACAATGAAAACAAACCACAAAAGCGTAACAGCAAATATGGAGATTATGGTGTATAGTATATTACGTTTTATTCTATTAAGCAACATATCAACAACAAATTTCTGAAATACTATACTATTTATTCTTAATCTTTAAAACAAAACGAACAAGTGCAACATTTGAAATCACACTTGTTCATGCAATTATGAAAAAATAATTTATTAATGTTTAACAATAAGTTTCTTTGTTGAAAGAGTTTTACCGTCAGCTACAATAGAATAGAAATACATTCCAGAATTCAGGTTAGAAACATTAACATTAACCTTTCCATTCTTTCCTGTAGGAACACTATATTTTGCGACTACAGTTCCAAGAGGATTTCTTATAACTATATTTGCATTTTTGTATTGCGTAGGTATTGAATAACGAATATTAGTATAAGAAGCAGCAGGTATTGGAGAAGCAGATAAAGACAGACCTACATTCTTTTCTACCTTTGGAACAGATACCTGTTCTAATGTTTCGCTATATGTTACATCAAAAGATTGTAATACTTCATCATTATATGCAGAAACAAAACTAACTTTCACACGAGAGACATCCAAAGTAGGATAAAGATAAGTCAAATCAAAATCCCTCATTACTTCTCCTGCTTGCAAAGTTTTAACATCAGATAAATCTGTTTCAAGACAAGAACCACTGAAACACATTTGAACAGTAGCACCTTGAGAAAGATTTTTTTCTGTCAATTGAACTCTATAATTTATCTCCTGTCCAGAAATATTTTCAAAATAAATAAACGTTGCGTTAAAATCTTCATCAGAATCTAACAGCACATGGCAAACATTGTCAAACACTAATGAATCTCCACTCTCTCTTTCTATGTATGACAATCTAAACACTTGGGCATTGACAACAAACACACTGAACAATAAAACCCATAACAAATATATCTTTTTCATCTCTATATCTTTTATTTAATTAACCTCTTTATATCCGAGTTGCAAAAGTAGTACAACTTTTTAGAAAAAACAAACAAAATCAAGAATTTCTTACAAAAATTTCATTTGTTTGTAAAACTTTACCTGTATTTTTATCTGTTACAATGGCAACTACTCTGCAATTATCCAAGTTCCAAGTGGAGTCAATTTTTATTGCATAGTTCTTTTTCAGAGTTTCATTGGCAGAAACTTTTTCTGTATTTATCTGCATTTCTATAAGAGGATTTGCTCTAAGTACATTTTTAAACACATAGTCTTCTATTTTTTCTGTACCATCTCTTTGAACTCCGACAATATCATCTTCTACCACAACCAAAGTAAGCAATAATTCACTATTAACATCTCTTATAAATGACAGTTCTGTTCCTATATATATTTGGTTACCTGATTCTTTAACACCTAAACCTATGTTTATGCTATGAGTATTTGATGAGAGTTCTGAATTTATTACACTTTCCCAATCAGAATACTGAACCATAGTGTTATTTCTGTTTATTATTCCAGCGGGTCTTGCATTTATTCCAAAAAAATCTGCCAAAGTGTTACCATAGTCTGTTCTTAAATCAAGATAATTATTTGACTTACCCGGCTGAGCAAGAGTCCCTGCATGAATAGCAACTGCTATCAGTTTATCTCCAAAAGCTTTCTTTAAATCCTCTAACTTTTCTGCTGCACGAGGACAATTATTACAACCCCATCCTGTATGTTCTTCCAACAACACAGCCTGAGAATTTTGATTTTTTGTAACTGCTATATCTTCTTCTATTTCTGTGCCAGCAGGTTTTAGAAATTCTTGTTCATTATAGTCATCACAAGCAAAAAAAAACAATGCTCCAAGTATAGATGATAATGTTATCTGTAGTTTTTTCATAGCTTTTTTATATATACTGTTTATTAAGACGCTCCAAAATTACAACTTTTTATTCTCCTACCAATTTTATTTGCAAAATATTTTAAATTCTGAACAAAAAAGCTCACTTTTTTTCAACTAAAATAAAGTCTTCAAGCAAAAAAATAAGATATTTTGTAAATATTTTGA
>R24__coassemble_604_pt1 | contig 23325 bp, 20 predicted proteins | sample R24__metabat2_high_PE_045 | metagenome-assembled genome bin R24 | reverse complement strand
ATACTTATAAAAGCAAGGATATTTTTTTTTCTCATTTTACTTTTTTTCTTAAAATTATAACTTATAAACTCAAAAAAGCACATATTTATTTTGAAATAATTATTTTTTTTCTTGTTTTATGCAACATTTTTACAATTTTAACGTAATATTACCTGAAAAATAGTTGTATGTTAATTATATTATGAGACAATTAAAGATATCTAAGCAATTAACCAATAGAGAAATTACTTCTTTAGATAAATATCTTCAAGAGATTGGTCGTTTGGAAATGATTACTCCAGAAGAAGAAGTAGTTTTAGCACAAAAAATTAAGCAGGGAGATCAAGCAGCATTGGATAAACTGACAAAAGCTAACCTTAGATTTGTTGTTTCAGTCGCAAAACAATATCAAAATCAGGGAATGTCATTGCCAGACCTTATTAACGAAGGAAATGTTGGTTTAATTAAAGCAGCACAACGTTTCGATGAAACAAGAGGCTTTAAGTTTATCTCTTATGCTGTGTGGTGGATACGTCAAAGCATACTTCAAGCATTGGCTGAGCAAAGTCGTATAGTTCGTTTGCCTCTCAATAAGATAGGATCTATGAACAAAATAAACAAAGCTTTTGCTAAGTTGGAACAAGAATACGAACGTACGCCTAATTATGAAGAAGTTGCTGCTACATTAGATATTCCTGATAACGAAGTTAGAGAAAGTATGCGTCATTCAGGCAAACATCTGTCTATGGATGCACCGTTAGCAAATGATGAAGACAACACTATGTATGATTTTATGCGTTCTGACGAAGATACAACGCCAGAAAGCGAACTAATGTACGAGAGTTTAAAGACAGAGATTAATCGTGCTGTTTCTACACTTTCTCCAAAAGAAGCAGATATAATTAGAATGTTTTTCGGTTTAGATGGTTATACTCCGATGACTTTAGATGAAATTGGAGAAAAGTTTGATTTGACACGTGAAAGAGTTAGACAAATTAAGGAAAAAGCAATAAAACGTTTAAAACAAACTTCTCGCAGTTCTATATTAAAATCATATTTGGGATAAAAGCTATTTATTTTATACTTATTTTATACTTGTTTTTATAATATAGGGAAGCAAAAATATTTTTCTTCCCTATTTTTATTTTCACGATTATCAAAAAGATAGAATCAAAAACAAAAATATTAAGGCATATTACTTAGATAAATATTTACTTTTCAAAATTTTGGTTAGAAATCAACAATTTTAAGTTAATAACTTTGTTTTAATTCGTTTTTCTATACAGATATTTGTGTCTAAATTTGCACAAAATATTTTTGCAATTTATGAGACAGCTAAAAATATCTAAGTCTATAACCAATAGAAGCAGTAATTCCCTTTACCAGTTCTTGCAAGACATAAGTAAAGAGGAAATGGTTACGCCTGAGGAAGAAGTTATCCTTGCACAAAGGATAAAGAATGGGGATCAGGCTGCTCTTGATAAATTAGTAAAGAGTAATTTGAGATTTGTTGTCTCTGTTGCAAAACAATATCAAAATCAAGGTCTGTCTCTGCAAGACCTTATCAACGAAGGAAACATTGGACTTATAAAAGCAGCTCAGCGATTTGATGAAACAAGGGGCTTTAAGTTTATCAGTTTTGCTGTGTGGTGGATACGTCAAAGCATACTTCAAGCCATTGCTGACAAGTCTCGTATGGTGAGATTGCCATTGCATCAAGTCGGAATGTTGAATAAGGTGAAGAAAGAACGTGCAAAACTTGAACAACTCTATGAAAGACAACCTTCAGAGGAAGAAGTTGCAGATGCTATGAACATCTCCGAAGACAAACTTCATGAAACAGTTTCTGCTGGTAGTAGAGTTTTAAGTGTAGATGCACCTTTATCAGAAGAAGATGATACTAATTTAATAGATATTCTTCAACCTGAGGATGCTGAACAGCCAGATGACAACGTAATGCAAGAATCTTTACAAAAAGACATTAAAGAGATAGTTGCAACTCTTAATCCTTTGGAGCGTAGAATTATTTTCCAGTTCTTTGGAATAGGATGTACGCACGGAAAAACTTTAGAAGAAATTGCATCAACGGAAAACATAACGAAAGAAAGAGCAAGAAAAATTAAAGAAAGAGCCTTGAATCGTTTGAGAAATAACGAGAATAGCAAAAAATTGATAAAATATCTATAATGGCTGAAGAAAATAGTAATTATATAGTATCTGCACGAAAGTATCGTCCTACAACTTTTGCTTCAGTTGTAGGTCAGCAACATATTACTTCAACTCTTCAAAATGCAATTGCAACAAATCAATTAGCACAGGCTTTTCTTTTTTGCGGACCTCGTGGTGTTGGTAAAACAACTTGCGCTCGTATATTGGCAAAAACAATAAATTGTACCAATTTAACAAAAGACACAGAAGCATGTAATGAATGTGAGTCTTGCCAAAGTTTTAACAAAGGTTCATCATTCAATATTATAGAATTAGATGCTGCATCTAATAACTCAGTAGATGATATTCGTGAGTTGGTGCAGCAGGTCAATATTCCTCCAATGAATGGAAAATATAAAATATACATCATTGATGAGGTTCATATGTTATCTACTGCTGCTTTTAATGCCTTTTTGAAAACTTTAGAGGAGCCACCTAAGTATGCAAAGTTTATTCTTGCAACCACAGAAAAGCATAAAGTATTATCTACTATTCTTTCTCGTTGTCAAATATTCGATTTCCATAGAATAACTGCTAACGATATATCTACTCATTTAGAATATATAGCAAAAAAAGAAAATGTTAAGTATGAAAAGGCTGCTCTTGATGTCGTAGCCTCTAAGTCTGATGGTGCATTGAGAGATGCTTTGTCTATGTTTGACCTTTTAGTGTCTTTCACAGATGGAAATCTTACTTATGATGCAGTTGTTTCTTCTTTGAATATTTTAGACTATGACTATTTCTTTAAGTTTGTGGATTATATTCTTGCAGGTGATATTAGCAATACCCTTTTGTTATTTGACGAAGTTTTAACCAAAGGTTTCCAAGGAGATACTTTCACCGAAGGACTTGCATCTCATCTTAGAAATCTTCTTGTTGGAAAAGATGTTCAAACAATTCAACTTTTGGATGTTCCTTCTGCTATACAACAAAGGTATATTGACCAATGCCAAAAGACGCCGACTTTGTTTCTTTTAAGATGTTTGGATTTTGCAAACAAGGCTGCACAGGAGTATAGAATATCTAATAACAAGAGATTATGTATTGAACTTATGCTATTGAAGATGTGCAACGTGATGAATAAAATGGCTGAAAAAAAAAGTCCAATAGCGAAGTAATTACCCCTGTTATTCAACAAAAAGAACAAAAACCAGAACAAAAAGAGCATAAAGAGCAAAATTCAGAACAAAATACAGAACATAAAAACAAAATTATTGAAGTTTCAAAAGAAGATTCTAAGCCTGAGAATAATGTTTTACAGCAACGTCAAGAAGAACTTGTAAAAGAACTTCCTAAAGATAGTAACCCACAAGATTTAACTCTGAAAATCTTAGGAAAAAACCTTTCTTCACCTTTTGCTATCAAAGAAGATGTAAGTGGTGTTCAACCAAAACCTATTGATGAAGTAGAAGAGATTCCGTTTAATTTTAATGATGTCTTAAATTATATTGAAGCCTACACTTCTTCTATATCTACCAATGAGGAGAAAGCAGATTTATTCTTTGCCCTTTCCAATGCTAAAAAACAGTCTAATAAAAATTATATTATAGAGCTTATTGTTAAAAACTCTATGGATGAACAGGTGTTATTAAAAAACAAAGCAGAACTCGTTCAATCCATAAAAAATAAATTCTCCTATTCATTCTTGAAGATAGAAATATCGTTGGATACACAAGAAAGAAAAGAACTACATTACAATCCTATGGATAAATTCTTTGTTATAATAAAAGATAATCCAGCGGTAACAAAACTTAAAGATGCTTTTGACGCAGATGTTCAGCTTTAAGGATTTCTTAAGAATATAAAAGGACGAAAAATTTTTCGTCCTTCATAATATATGTGTATAAAACTGATTTCGTTTAATTAGAAATAAATATCTCTTTGTCCGTTATTTATTTCTTTAAGGTTGTTTTCAATCTTAGGAATAAGTTGTTTTTGATCATATTCTTGCAACATCTGTTTGATAAGTTGCATTCCTCTTTGTTTAGTTTTTTCACTTGCAAAATCATTTAAGTATTCTTGGAAAGTAAAGATAGCATTTGGTAAACAATACTGCTTAATCAACCCCGGTTTTGCCAAATCCATAAAGTCCTCTCCTACTCTTCCTTTACGATAACATCCTGTGCAGAAAGAAGGGATATAGCCTTCATCTATAAAACTGTTGATTACATCTTCCATACTTCTTTCATCACTTAGAGAGAATTGAGAACCGGTGTTTCTTTCTTCTTCTGCGTATGCTCCAGGATTAGTTCGGCTTCCTGCACTTATCTGACTTATTCCATAATTAATAAGTTCGTTTCTCATTTTAGCACCTTCACGAGTAGAAAGTATCATTCCTGTATATGGAAGAGCAATTCTAATGATTGCAACTAACTTTTTAAAATCTTCATCACTTACTCTATTAGGTACATTCTCACTATCAGGAGCTCCAATAGCTGGCTCTAATCTTGGGACACTTACAGTATGAGGACCAACTCCATAACATTCTTCCAAATGATGAGCATGTTCCATCATAGCAAGAACTTCAAATCTATAATCCACTAAACCTAATAATGCTCCAATACCAATATCATTTATTCCTCCTTCTTGAGCTCTATCCATAACAGTAAGACGGTATTCATAATCAGCCTTTGGTGTGCCTGCTGGGTGAAATCTCTTGTATAAAACAGGATCGTATGTTTCTTGGAAGCAAACATAAGTACCTATCTTTTGTTCGTGTAGTTTTCTAAAGTCTTCCACTTCCATTGGAGCAAGTTCTATATTTATTCTTCTTATATAATCTCTTCCATCGTGTTCTCTTACTCCATAGACTCTTCGTATTGCTTCACACATATATTCTGTATCATTCTTGCGGTTTTCTCCACAAATCAGCAATACTCTTTTATGTCCTTGTCGCAAAAGTGCAGAAGTCTCCTGTTCTATTTCTTCAAAACTTAGTATTTTTCTTTCTATTAGGTGATTATCTTTTCTGAAAGAACAATATGTACAATTGTTACAACAAACGTTGCCTGTATATATAGGAGCAAACAAAACAAGACGTTTGCCATAGATTTCTTCCTTTACTGTGTGAGCAACGTCCATTATCTTTTGAATATCCTTAACGTCTTCAACTTTTAGTAACATTGCAACATCATCCAAAGAAAGACCTTTTAGTTTTAAGGCTTTATTAAGAATGCTATTAAGTTCTGTTTCACTTGGTGCTTTTCCTTCAAGCAGAGAATAAAGTTTATCTCTGTCAATAAAATTCTTGTTTCGTTTTTCTATATTCATGATAAATTGTATCTTTTATAAAAGTCCTGCAAAGTTACAAAGTTTATTTATTTTAAGTTATTTTTTAGCACTTTTTATTAATTTTTTGAAAAAATAATTCAAATATATTGTAATTAGAAAAATTGTTATACCTTTGCAGCCGAAAGATATTATTGTACAAAAATTAAAAACAATTAAAAAAAACAAAAAAATGAAAAACATTGCTTTAATAGCACTTTCATTGTGCTTAACACTTGGAGTATTTGCTCAAAGACCTACTCCTGTAAAATCAACAGAAAACAATCCTTTTGGATTTAAAAAGACAGAGCAAGTTGTTAATGTTATGCCTGAAACTTGTGGAGAACTTAGTAACGCTACTTATTACAAAGCCCAAAATAATGGCGGATATGTAACAGGAACCAACATATATGGTGATGCTGCTATAGCACAAGCAATTGGTCTTAGTACTGATACAGAATACACTATCACAGGATTAATGATTGCTATGAGTAATGGTAATACTTCTGCAACAGATAATCCTACTTATTACGTTAGAATTTATGATTCTCAACTAAGTAATATTTTGGCTGAAACATCTTATACAGCTGAAGATATTAACACTGAAGGCTTGACAGAATTTCATTTCTCTACTCCAGCACAAGCAGGACTTTTTTATGCAGCAGTTACTTTTGAATCATGCAATAACACATTAGACGCAACAAAACCTTGGATATTTGTATATACTACAGAAGAAGGTTGCGGCTATGGTGATTATTTAGCATCTTATTCTCCTGCACAAGATGGTTCTTGGGGTTGGTATTCAGTAAAATCTTCTTGGGAATTCAACGATAATCTTACTGCTTACATATATCCTGTTTTGGATATGGAATCTTCCATCAGCGAAGTAGAGTTAAATAAACTTTCTACTGTATTCCCTAACCCAACTAAAGATATGGTTACTGTAGCTTCAAGCGTTGAACTACAACAAATAGATATCTACAACACTTTAGGACAATGTATTTATTCAAACAAAGTTAATGGAAATCAAGTTACAATCAACACTTCTGACTTTGCACAAGGAAACTATGTTGTAAAAATGCAAACAAAAGCAGGTGTAGCAACAAAGAAACTTGTTATTGAATAAAATTAATATTTTCATAATATATTTTTTTGATTATCAATTAATTTATTGAGCACGACTCACGTCGTGCTTTTTTTTTCTGCAACAATCTAAGAACGATAATATTTTTTCAACAAACCTTTCTTTATATTCTTTGACTATCATTAAATATACTCAAAAGAGAGTATTGTAGGGAATGAAAAGTCGGAGTAATTTTGCAAAACTAAAAGATAAAAATTAAACGATAGAAGATACTAATATGTTATTATCTGAACTAAAAACGGGAGAAAAAGCAGTTATTGTGAAAGTATCGGGTTACGGTGCTTTCAGAAAAAGGATTATTGAAATGGGTTTCATTCAGGGAACCGAGATTGAAGTAATTCTTAACGCTCCTTTGAAAGACCCCATTAAATATCGGATAATGAATTTTGAGGTTTCTCTTCGTAGAAAAGATGCAGAGAGTGTTGAAGTGGTGTCGTTAGAAGAAGCCAAGCAAAGTCTTTTTAACGACAAAGAAGAATCTAATAATATAGTTTCAGAAAACAATTCTTATGATTCAGACACAAAAAAAATAATGCACACTTTAGCACAACAAAAGTCTAAGATTATTAGAGTTGCTTTGGTGGGTAATCCCAATTGCGGAAAGACTTCCATATTCAATATTGCTGCCAATGCTCACGAACATGTAGGTAACTACAGCGGAGTAACTGTTGATGAAAAACAAGGTAAGTTTGTTTTTAATGGATATACTTTTCTTCTTACCGACTTACCAGGAACTTATTCTCTTAGTGCATACTCTCCAGAAGAACTATATGTTCGCAAGCATATAATGGAGAAGAAACCTGATATTATTCTTAATGTTTTGGACTCCTCCAACTTGGAAAGAAATCTATATCTGACAATGCAACTTGTGGATATGGACTTGCGTTTGGTTATAGCCTTGAATATGTTTGATGAACTGAAAAGAAGTGGAGATAATCTTGACTATGAACAATTCAGCAAACTTCTTGGCTGTCCTACGGTGCCAACCAAAGGAAGAAATGGAGAGGGAGTTAGAGAATTATTTCAAAAGATAATAGATGTGTATGAGGGCAAAGACAGTTTTACTCATCATATTCACGTAAATCATGGTGAAGAAATTGAGAAGAGGATAAAACTTATACGTACTTCTCTCAATGAACACGGATACATAGACGATATGTCTTCACGTTTTCTTGCCATAAAGCTTTTGGAGAACGACTCCCAAATGGAACAAAGGATAAAGGCTCAGGACAAAGACGGAGACATACTTCAGCTGAGAAACGAAATAAGAGACAAATATCAGAAAGAATTCAAAACCGATATTGAAGGGGCGATAACCGATGCAAAATACGGATTCATAAGAGGTGCTTTAAAAGAAGTATATCAGAAATCCAAGAAGAGAAACATCAACAAAATAACCGAACAGATAGATAATGTCGTTACAAACAAATACTTGGGTTTTCCAGCCTTTGTGTTGTTTATGTTTGTTACTTTCTTCTGCACTTTCTTTATCGGACAATATCCTATGGATTGGATAGATTCTTTGTTCGCATGGTTCGGAGATATTGTTAGTAACAATATGTCTGACGGACCTTTCAAAGATTTGTTGGTAGATGGAGTTATTGGTGGTGTAGGCAGTGTTATTGTTTTTTTGCCAAATATCCTGATACTATATTTATTCATTTCTTTTATGGAAGACAGTGGCTACATGGCAAGAGCTGCTTTTATTATGGATAAGTTGATGCATAGAATGGGACTACATGGTAAAAGTTTTATTCCAATGATAATGGGATTTGGTTGCAATATACCTGCTATAATGGCTACAAGAACTATAGAAGACAGAAAATCTCGTCTTATTACAATGCTTATCATTCCTCTTATGTCCTGCTCTGCAAGAATACCGGTCTATCTTATTTTGATTGGTGCCTTCTTTCCTTCAAAAGCAGCTTTAATTCTTTTGACTTTGTATTTGTTAGGTATGATAATGGCTGTGATAATGGCGAAGATATTCTCAAAATTCTTTGTCAAAGGCGAAAGCACTCCATTTGTTATGGAACTACCTCCTTACAGAATGCCTACAAGTAAAGCAATCATACGTCATACATGGGAAAAAGGCAAACAGTACTTAAAAAAAATGGGAACCATTATTCTATTTGCCTCAATACTTGTTTGGGCTTTAGGATATTATCCTAACCATAGCAATTACAACAACCCGCAACAACAAATGGAAAACTCATACCTTGGCAAGATAGGCAAAACCATAGAACCTGTGATGAAGCCTTGTGGTTTTGAATGGAAGCAAAGCGTGTCTCTGCTCAGCGGTGCCTTTGCTAAAGAGATAGTTGCTTCAACCTTGGGAGTGCTTTATTCTCCAGCAGATGAGAGTTCTGCTATTGAAAACGGAGATATTGACAGCAACGACACAGAACTTAGAATTTCTAAGGTAATTCACAATAATATGACTCCTCTTTCTGCCTTTGCTATGCTTGTATTCGTGCTATTGTATATGCCTTGTTTATCCACCATTGCTGCTATCAAAGGAGAAAGCGGCAAATGGAAATGGGCTTTGTTTGTGGTTGTATATACAATATGTTTAGCTTGGATTGGTTCAACTTTGGTTTATCAAATAGGAAGTCTCATAATATGATACAAGAGTTATTGGTTATATTGACTTTGCTTGTTGTTGGCTTGGTTACCTTGAGGAAAATAGTTCAGATACTTAGAGGTAAAGAAAGTGTATGCGAGTGTGAAAAAGGTAAATGCGACTGTTGTAATCAATGTGTGAAGACTTTTCAAATGAAAACCAAAAATGTAGATAAATAAAAAGAATATAATAATTTTTTACGCCATATAAGTTATTATAATTGTTCCTTAATACTTGAAGTAGGCTTGTTGCGAAACAATCACCTACTTTTCTCTTTTTCAAGTGATTAGTATTAGCTCAAAAAAGAGTTGATGTTTATGGTAAAAAGACTAAGTCTTTACACCTAAAAGAGTTGATGTTTTTTTGCTAAAACGAAGACTTTTTTCAGCAAGACAAAGACTTAGTATTTTGTTTGAAAAGTTTTGGTTATTTTTGGCAATATTTTCACAAAAAAGTCTTGTCTTTTCAGTATTTTTCTTTATTTTTGCAAAATTGAATTAAAAACATTTCAAGCTTTTTTTTGAATAAATATAAAAAATATAAAACAATATGGGTACAAAAGTAACAAAAGAACTTGTAAATCCAAGAAGCATAGTTGTTGTTGGTGCAAGTGATGATACTACAAAGCCAGGTGGTGCTTTGGTTAGAAACATTAAAGAAGGCGGATTTAAAGGAAGCCTTTACACCGTTAATCCTAAAGCAGATGAAATACAAGGAATAAAATGCTACCGTCAAGTAGAAGACCTTCCACAAGTTGATTTGGCTGTTTTGGCTGTTGCTGCCAAGTTTGCTGAACACACAGTGGAAGTGCTTGCAAAAGAAAAAGGAACAAAAGCCTTTATTATCATCTCTGCAGGTTTTGGAGAAGAATCTCACGAAGGTAAAGAACTTGAAAACAGACTGGTTAAGGTTATAGAAGAAAATGGTGGCTGTTTGATAGGACCTAACTGTACAGGTGTATTCACTCCTTATCATCACGCAATCTTTTCTCAACCATTCTCTGAACCATCTAAGAAAGGTGTGGATTTTATTACCGGTTCAGGTGCAACAGGTTGTTTTATAATGGATATAGGCAAACAACAAGGATTGCATTTCAATCACTGCTGGGCAGTAGGTAATTCTGCACAACTTGGAATAGAAGATTTGTTGGAATATCATGATGAAGTATTTGATCCTGAAACATCTTCAAAAGTTATAATGCTTTACATTGAAAATATTAAACAGCCTCAAAAACTTCTTAAACATGCTAAAAGTCTTATAAACAAGGGTTGTAAGATTGTTGCCGTAAAGGCTGGTAGCAGTGCTGCTGGTTCTCGTGCGGCTTCTTCTCACACAGGAGCTTTGGCTACTGATGACGTTGCTGTTGATGCTTTGTTCCGCAAGGCAGGTATTGTCCGTTGCTATGGTAGAGAAGAACTTTGTACTGTTGCTGCTATTTTCACTTACCCTCGTTTTGAAGGCAACAATATAGCTATCATTACTCACGCAGGTGGTCCTGCTGTTATGCTTACAGATGCTTTGAGTAAATGTGGAATGAATATTCCTAAGATAGAAGGAAAGGTTGCTGATGAACTTCTTACTAAACTATTCCCTGGCTCTTCTGTTGCTAACCCTATTGACTTCCTTGCAACAGGAACACCAGAACAGTTGGATACTATTATAGAAACTGTAGATAAACAAATGCCTGAGATTGACGCAATGTGTGTTATCTTTGGAACTCCGGGATTGGTTAAGAACTATGATGCTTACGATGTAATACATCAAAAAATAAATTCTTGCAAAAAACCTATCTTCCCAATACTTCCTTCTACTCTTGTGGCAGGTGATGAAGTTAAGGATTTTGTAAACAAAGGTCATACTTATTTCCCTGATGAGACTGTATTTGGAAACGCTGTCAGCAGAATAGTTGTTACACCTAAGCCTGCAACAGAAGAAGATCTGATAAAAATAGATGTAGAAAAGATAAGAAAAGTTATAGACTCTTGTGAAAATGGTTATATTGATGTGAAAAAAGCCAATGAGTTGTTTGACATAGCTGGCATTTCTCACTACAATGACATTTCTTCTGACAACGAACAAGAGATAGTTGATTTTGCAAACAAGGTTGGCTATCCTGTAGTTATGAAGGTTGTAGGTCCTGTTCATAAGAGTGATGTTGGCGGAGTCTCTTTGAATGTTAAAGATGAACAAAGCGTAAGAAGAGAATTCCAACGCTTGATAAAAATCAAAGACACTTACGCTGTACAGTGCTATCATATGTACTTTGGAACAGAGATTTACATCGGAGCTATTCGTACTCCAATGTTCGGACATCAAGTTCTTTGCGGCTTAGGCGGTATATTTATTGAAGTTCTTAAAGATGTAAGAAGTAACCTTGCTCCTATTGGAATAAAAGAAGCTAAGGAAATGATTAAATCTTTGAAGGGCTACAAGATTATCCAAGGAGTCAGAGGTCAAGAAGGTGTTAATGAAGACCTATATGCTGACCAGATAGCAAGAGTTTCTGCCCTTGTACAGGCTGCTCCTGAAATTGCTGAAATGGACCTTAACCCATTGCTTGGAACAAAGGATACTATTGTCGCAGTTGATGCTCGTATTAGAATAGAAAAATAATAATGTATCATAAATTGCTATGAATAAGATAACTTTAAAAAACTTCTTTATGATGCTTTTAGCTGGCCTATTGATAATCGCAATGATGGTTATCCTTGGAGCAACAGCTGAAGAAAATGGAGTAATATATTGGTTAGGATTAATTATTGTTTGCTGTGCAGTTATCTTTATTTTGTATGAAACAATACAGGTTTCAAATAAGTTAAACAACACAACTAACGAACTTAACCAACTGAAAGAAAAGTTAAAGAAACTTGTTCCTCCTACTCCTGAACAAAAACAAGAAGAAAATAAAGAAGCATAACAAATCAATGACTTTGCATTTTTATAAATATGAAGGTGCAGGCAATGATTTTATAATTATTGACAATAGAAACTTGAATATTGCCTTGGACAAAGAGAAGATACAGTCTCTTTGCCTAAGGCATTTTGGTGTAGGAAGCGATGGTTTGATGCTCTTGGAAAGTGTCAAAAAAGAAGAATCAAGTAATCTTGTGCCAGAAAGAGAGGATTTGGACTTTGCTATGCGTTTTTTTAATCCAGATGGAAGCAGTGGTATGATGTGTGGCAATGGTGGAAGATGCATAGTTAGATTTGCCAAAGATATTGGTGTTATACAAGGCAAAGAGACTACTTTTCTTGCTCCGGATGGAATACATAGTGCAGAAATACTTGCAAATGAAGATATTTCTCTAAAGATGAAGGATGTGGATTCTTGGGAAACTTATCCCGATGGCTATTGGATAGACACGGGAACTTCGCATTTTGTGGTAAAAAGCAAAGATGTTAAGCAGGAAGACATACTCCTAAGAGGTAGAGAGTTAAGATACAACAAAAGATTTTTGCAACACAATGGCACAAACGTAAATTTCTATACTGAAATCAAACAAAACAATCTTTTAATCAGAACCTATGAACGAGGAGTGGAAGATGAGACGCTTGCATGTGGTACAGGCATAACTGCAACTGCACTCTGCTATGCGATAGATAAAGACTTTAAAGACGGAATCTATACTATTGATGTATCAACTCTACACAATAAGTTAAGAGTCAAGTTTTTCAAAAAAGAGAACTTGTTTAAAAATATCTACCTTACAGGTCCCGCCACCAGAGTCTTTGAAGGAGAAATAAAAATTTAAATTTATGAGAATAGGAAAGTTAGTATTTGTTGTAATAATGTTGTGTCTTGCTTTTTCTACTCAGGCTCAGGACTATAATATGCAGGGGTTTGAGTTGATATTGAAGCCATTGATGGATGAAATGTTCTCTGCTGAGACCGATAATGAAAGATTTGCAGCCAATGAAAAGTTTATTTCAAACTTGGAAGACGCTTTGAATTTTGAAAAGAGTTTCTCTTACGATTTTCCTACGCTTAGAAATATCAGCATTTTGACTTCTCCTGACAAACAGTTCAAGATTTTCACTTGGGCTATTATGTCTGAAAGCGGAGAATTTGAGAACTTTGGTTTTGTTCAGTCAAAAAATAGCAAAGGAGAGTATGTCGTTTATCAATTATTTGACAAAAGCGATGACATTATTCAACCTGAGTTTGCGAAACTCAATGATTCTCTTTGGTTTGGAGCAGTCTATTATGATTTAATCCAAACGAAATATGATGGAAATACGTTTTATGTTCTCTTAGGTTGGGATGGTAACGACATATTTTCAAGACGTAAGGTGATAGAACCTATTTCTTTTCACAAAAATACTGGAAAAGTAACCTTTGGACAAAATGTTTTCTACAAAGAAAAAGACAGAAAGCGTTTTATTTTTGAGTATTCAACCGAGGCGAACTTCACTCTTAGATATGAAACTCAACACTATGATGTCGGAAACACCAAGAAAGCCAAGAGTACTTTGTTCCACAAGGCTAAACCTTTTGAAGTTGAAGCTCCAGAAACAGAAAAACGTCAGATGATATTCTTTGATGAGTTAGAGCCGATGAACTCTGCTATGCAAGGATTCAAACAAAACTATGTTCCTTCTGGCAATGTTACGGGCTTGTATTTTGAAAATGGTAAATGGAGAAAGCTAAAACAAAACGTACTTCCTCGTAACAAGAAAGAAAAAAAGGATAACTATGTTCCAAAAGAAAGAAAGAGCGGACTATTTCCAGAGAAATAGAGAAAAAGACTTAGTTTTAAGAAAAAAAGACTTGATTTTAAAAAATTAAAACCAAGTCTTTTTGGTATAAAGACTTGGTTTTAATTTTTTAAATCTTGATGTTTTTTGTTAGAAGTTTAACTAATTTTTTCTATCTCCACAATTGCATGGATGATCTTTGCGTATTCTTGCCTTAGGAAAAAGTTTTTTGATAGCATTCTGCTCTTTACGTGTCATTTGTATTGCTCTAATATCAAGGTATTTCAGTTCAAGATTTGCAAAACTTGTATCAAAAGCACGTATCATATTGTCCCAAAGTATAAGGGTATCTATTGGAAGTTGAGATATTTCTTTCGGAAGAAAGGATAGCAAGTTTTGTGCAGCATTGAAATAGTGCAGATGTTTCAACTCTTGGATTTTAGAAGGTATCTCCTTTATGTAGTTACGGGAAATATCCAATCGCTCCAAATTATTTAACTCCAATATCTCCAAAGGGAATGATTGAAGTTTTTGTTTTTTGAGTATGAGTGTAGTAACACTGTCTTTGTGAAGTAATGCTTCATCTATGGAATAACAAGTTAAACCCTGTGAAAAAACAAGTTCTACAACAAGACAAAACAATAAACTAAGCAAGAATTTTCTTTGCATCTTCGCAGTCTTTTTTTATTTGTGCAGCTAACAAGTCTGCACTCTCAAATTTCTTTTCTTCTCTGATATAATCTACGAATTGAAGCCTAACCTCTTTATCATAGATATTTTCATTAAAGTCAAAAATAAAGGTCTCTATTGTTTTCTCTTGTCTGTGAAAAGTAGGACGGTAGCCTATATTTGTTACACTTTTATATACATTATCATTGTAGTGTAACAAGGTAGCATAGACTCCATTTTTAGGAATGAGTTTTTTGTTTGGCACAAATATATTTGCAGTAGGAAAGCCCAAAGTTGTACCCAATTGAAAGCCTTTTTCTACATTGGAAGATAAAGAATAATATTCTCCTAACATCTTGTTTGCCAAAGAAATATTACCATTGCTTATTGCTTTTCTAATCTCAGAAGAAGAAATCTCTATGTCATCTTCATATAATGCAGTTTTATCTCTTATAATCTTGATGTTAGAATATTCTCCTTTGCTGATTATCTCCTTAAACTCTTCATTATTAGGATTTCCGAAACTATTATCATAGCCCAAAAGCAAAACTTGAATATTTATCTTTTGTTTTAAAATATCAAGAAATGCTTTTGGGCTTATCTGAGCAAATTCTTTTGTGAAAGGGATTGTTATCAAATAATCAATCTCTGAGTTCTTTATCTTGGAATAGCGTTCTGAGTTTGTTTGTAGGAGTTCTATAGGATTTTTCTCTTGCTTAGAATCCAAAACTTCTCGTGGATGATTGGCAAAAGTGATGACAACACTCTTGCAAGATTCTCTCTGTGCAATATTCTTTAATTCCTGCAGCATAAACTGATGTCCTTTATGCACACCGTCAAACATTCCTATTGTCGCAACAGAGTTACAAGGCAGAGAAGTAATGTTTTCTAATTCTAAGATTTCCAAGATAAAACAGTTTATCAGTTATAGGTTTAGAGTTTTTAAATATTCTGTACAGTCTTCGAATGTTTTGAAAGTCTTTTCTTCTGGTATAATCTCAGGAATCAACTTCATATTCTTCAGCATATACATAGGTTGAGGCTGAATGATAGTCATCAACACTTCAGCTCCTGATGCTTGTAAATCTTTTATTGCAGTTTCCATCGCATATAGGCCTGATTGGTCCATAAATGAAACTAAACGCATACGAATGATTACTACCTTTGCATCTTTTGGAACATCGTGCATAACTTCCTGAAATCTTGTTATAGAACCAAAGAAAATAGGTCCGTTCAAACGTTGGATATATATCTTGTGTTTGATGTTTTCAGGTATTCCGCCTTCGTCTGACCATGGAGACTCTTTGTCAAAGTGCTGCATTTCTTGAGAAGAGTAACTGCCTTCAACCAAATCACCTGCGCGCTTCATAAATAAAACACAAGCGATTATCATTCCTATTCCCACAGCCGTAAGCAAATCAACAAAAACAGTCATCAATAGCACGACAACCAAGACAAATGCATCGGCAACAGGGATTTTCAAAAGGTCTTTCAAGCCTTTGAAGTCTATTATCCCCCACCCTACAGTTATAAGTATTCCTGCTAAAACTGAAAGAGGAACGTATCTGACTAAAGATCCTAAACCCAAAAGAATGGCAAGCAAGAAAATAGAATGAATCATTCCGCTTATCTTGGTTCTACCTCCACTTTTTACATTGACAACAGTTCGCATGGTTGCCCCCGCTCCTGCTAAACCGCAGAAAAGTCCTGCAACCATATTGCCTATTCCTTGACCTATGAGTTCTTTATTTGAATTATGCTTTGTCTTTGTGATGTTATCTGCTACTACAGAGGTCAATAATGTGTCTATACTTCCTAAACCTGCAAGAGTAAGTCCTGGAATTATACTTGCTTTCAAAACTTGCAACCAATCAACTCCTGCAAGTGAAAGCCCCTCTTTTGCAAAGAAAGGCATAGGAAGTCCTGCTGGTATTGCACCGATAATAAGTTTGTCATCCATATTAAGAAACAAAGACACAACAGTCATAACTATCAACGCAACAAGTGTTGATGGAACTTTCTTTGTTACAAACGGAAACAATTGAATAATAATTATTGTTCCTAAACCTAATATTAAAGCAGTAGTAGATATTCCTGTGGATACCATTTCTGGAAATTTAGCCACCATATCAACAACTAAAACCGGAGATTTTAAACCTATCAATGGGTAAATTTGTTGTAGGATAATGATGATACCTATTCCACTCATAAAACCTGAAAGTACAGGATAAGGAATGTATCTTACGTATTTACCTATTTTGATTATACCGAAAAGAATCTGAAATAAACCGCAGAAAAGTCCTGCCATAGACATAGAAAGCAAGACTGTGGAAATATTACCTGAAGACATTGACCACGCACCTGAGATTAATGAAGCTGTAATCACTGTCATTGGTCCTGTAGGTCCGCTTATCTGAGAAGGAGTTCCTCCAAACATTGCAGCAAAAAAGCCTAACATTGTTGCACCTATCAAACCTGCTAATGCACCGAGTGAAGATGCAGAAGGAGAATCTATACCTCCGAACGCCTGAATACCGAATGCTAAAGCTAAAGGCAAGGCTACGATTCCAGCAGTTATGCCTCCAAATACATCACCTTTAATATTATTTGTGGAAATAAAAGCCATATTATTATTCTTCAATTATTTTTACAACCATTCTTATATCTTCCAATGGTCTATCGTTTCTATCTGTTCTAACTTCTGCTATTTTATCAACAACTTCCAATCCCTCTACCACTTCTCCAAAAACGGTGTAATCACCATCAAGGAATGGAACACCACCAAGAGTTTTATACATTTCTCTTTGTGCAGTTGTAAATTGTCTTCCTGTTCTGCTTGAAATCATATCTAATTCTTGGTCAGTATAAGTTTTTCCTTGTACTATATAAAACTGACATGCAGAAGAAGATTTTTGAGGATTGTTGTCTCTTGCTGCGGCTAAAGCTCCTTTCTTGTGGAATAGAGTGCTATTTATTTCAGCTGGCACTTTGTAACCCAAGTCTCCTGCTCCAAGTTGTTGTCCTTTTCTTGCAGTTTTGCTGGTTGGGTCTCCTCCCTGTATCATAAATTGTTTGATAACTCTGTGAAATAAAGTACTGTCAAGAGATTTATTCTTTACGATTTGAATAAAATTATCTCTGTGTTGAGGAGTTTCGTTGTAGAGAGCAAGCTTAATATCTCCATAGTTAGTAGATATTAACACCATTGTTTGTTTCTGTGTTTTTTCCATTGATTTTTCTTCTTTTTCGTTTGTAACTGTGGTAGTTTTCTTTGAACATCCAAACAAAAGAATGCTAAAAGAAATAAATAAAATTAAAAATTTTCTTGTGTTCATAATATTTTTTATTAAATTTGCAACTTGAAATATTTAAAAATAAAGTGCAAAATTACAAATAATATTGTTATGAAACTAAATATCTTTAAGAAAATTGTTGCAAGCCTTATGATTTGCTTGACCGCTGTAGGATTCTATTCTTGTAGTGATGATTTGGATGGCTGTGGTTTAACAGTTGTTGTTACAGACTCTGTTGGTAACCGCATTCCTGGTGCTTTTGTAACTGTAGGAGTAGATATTAATGGTGAAATTGCTGATGGTAATACAATAAAAAGAGAAGCTTCTGCAGATAAAAACGGAGAAGCATACTTCTTTTTTGATAATGAGGCAATATTTACTATCTATGCAACTATATTAGCAGAAGATGGCTACACATTAAGAAGTGGAAAATCTACCGTTCAGTTAAAATACAACGAAATGGTTACTAAGGATGTAATCCTACCGTAAGATTATAGCCTAAAAAAGTTTGATTGCATATATATAAATAAGGTAATCCTATTTTACTTTCAAAGAAAATCAAAGGGACACTGCAAAAACAATGTCCCTTTTCTGTGTTTCATAAATTAAGTGTTAGTTTTTATATAAACTGAGTTGATTGTCTAATAAGGAAACTAAACGTTGTTATTTTCAAAAGCTTCCTCTATTAATTCATTTTCAAAACCATGAGAAGACAGATAGTATCTTAGTTGGTATTTCTTTTGATATTCGTCCGTAGTACTTATACTGTTTATCTTCTTATTTAAAAGCATATCCAAAATCTGTTTATATTCATCCATATCAATCTTAGCAAGTGATTTTTGAATCAAGTTTTTTGGAAGTTGTTTTGAGGTTAGCATATTTCTGATTTTAATTCTGCCCCAATGATTTTGGTGAATCTTGCTTCTAACATAAAGTTCTGTGAATCTCTCTTCGGATATATAGCCTGTTTTAATAAGCTTTGAAACTATTTTTTTTGAAATTTCTTCACTGACACCTTTATCTCTAAGTTTGCAACGAACATCCTTAGGACATCTTTCCAAACTTGCACAGTATTTTTGAGCGTATTCCAACGCTTCTTCCATACTTAGTGTCTGTTGTTTTGTGTTAATCATAAGCAATGTTTAAGAAATTTTTTGCAAAGATAAACTTTTTTTCTAAAAAATGCGTTATATAGACAAGAAAAATGAAAATATCTTAAATTTTTATGAATAAATTCAAATACATAATCTTTCTTTTTTTTGTTGTTTTGTTCTTCGTTGCCTGCAAAAAGGATAATAACAAACTTTATGGCGTGTCTATTGAGACTAATAAGATGATAAACTCACCTGCAGAAGTCTTTTCCCTTCAACAAATTAAAATATTTATGGCTTCCAATGACTTTACTTTGAAAGGGCTTCCTTATTTGATTAACGATAGTTCAAAACAAAACACTTTTTTTGCTTTTTCTCCTTTGTTTCTTACCTACACTATAGCACAGGACTCTTTGTTTGACGATTATTTAGACCAATATGAAAAACAATATAATCTTTCTTTGTCAAACCAGAATAAAAGATTACAAATATTCAACTCTTTTCTTTCCTCGGTAAAAGACATAGATTCTTCAATAAATATTGAATCTAAAATCATAGAAAACAAGGAAAACATAATAAAAATTCAGCAGTCTTTGGATCTAAACCTTAGTTATGATAATATAAACTTAGAAGAAGACAGATATTCATCTAAACAACATATAATAATATCTGATGAGTTCTCAGTATTAGATAATTCTGAACAGACAATGGTTGATATTCTTGTTGGAAATGGCAACTATGTTCTGACACTTATTCAACCCAACAACACCACTTTCCAAGACTATATCAAAACATTCAATGAAGAAAAATATGCATCCCTAATCAATCAGATGGAAAATAGAAAGAATAGTGTTATATTTCCTCTTATTGACATGGATATGCAAGGAAAAACGATGAATGATATTAATCTTTCAAGAGACAATTCTCATTTCAGATTTCCAAAAGAAGTTGTTTTAGATTGTCATTTTTCAATCAGTCATCAGCAACAAACTAACTCTTCTTTTGAACAAACACTTTTGAAGTCAAACACCTCAAAACCTATATCATTTAACAAGGATTTCTTGTTTATTTTGCGAGGTAAGAACTCAAATCTGATAATGTTTATTGGCTATTATTCTGTTAATTAGGTTAAGGGGCTGCTAACAAAAGACTAAGATTAGTTTATCAATTCAAAAAAATGTATTAATTTAGCAAATTATTTTAGAAAAGATTTTGATAATGAAAAAACGCAATATATATATACTATTTCTGTTAGTGTCATTCTCTATTGCTGCCTTTGCACAGCAAAAAAAAGAAAGTGAATACCTCAATTACGAAAACAATTATAATGATCTTTTGCAATCTTATTACATTCAGATGAATGAAAAACTTCTTAATGAAAGATTTGCTAAAAGTGAATATGCTTCATCTTCTGCAGCAGGTGCCTCTTTAGTTGCAGATGAAGTTTATGAAAGAAGACTTAAAAGCCTACCATCTGCAGTTGAGCTTACATATAATCAGCAGGTAAGAAACCATATCATCTATTATTTAGACAGAATGCACCGTAGCGTTGGCGTTATGTTGGGTTTGAGCAAATATTATTTTCCTTTATTTGAAGATATATTAGATAAGCATGGCGTACCAACAGACTTGAAGTACTTGGTAATGATAGAAAGTGCATTCAATCCTAAAGCTGTTTCACGAGCAGGAGCAACCGGCTTGTGGCAATTTATGTATGCAACGGGAAGAATGTATGATTTAAGAGAGAATTCTGTTATTGATGACAGAAGAGACCCTATTCGTGCAACAGAAGCAGCAGCTAAGTTTCTTAAAGACCTATATAACATATATAATGATTGGCAATTGGTGTTAGCTGCTTACAATTGCGGTCCGGGAAACGTAAATAAAGCGATAAAACGTTCAGGTGGTAAGACATTTTGGGAGATTTATGACTTTCTTCCTCGCGAAACAAGAAACTATGTTCCTGCTTTCATATCAGCAGTATATGTTATGAACTTCTATTATGAACATGGCATAAAACCGGTTGAACTTACTCAACCTTTAGCTCTTCTTAATGACACTGTAATTGTTAATAAAGACGTTTATTTTGGTCAGATTTCAAGTCTGTTAAATGTATCTGTAGAAGAAATAGAAAGCCTTAATCCTCAATACAAGATGTCTTTCATTCCTGGAACTCAAGATAGATATTCTCTTAAACTGCCTTTGAAATACATTGATCAATACATTGAATTAGAAGACTCTATCGCTAACTTTGAATTAGAGAAATATCGCAAAGATTTGATGAAAAGCAGTGATGGAGACAGCACAGTTTATATTACAAAAACAATATATCATAAGGTAAAAAAAGGAGAAGGTTGGACATCTATTGCAAGACGATATGGAAAAACTGTTTCTGAACTAAGAGCATGGAATCGTAAGATAAAGAAAAACAAACTTAAGCCAGGTACTCTTCTTGCTATCAAACAAAAAGTTGCTGTTGAAAAAGAAAAGATGATAGAAAAAGACGACACAGAAAACAAATCATCCTTTGAACAAAATGAAATCGTTGAGGCAAACAATTCTGACAACCAGATTGAAACAGTAAAGAAAGAAGAAAAGAAGACTAACAAAGAGAATATCAAGAATAAGAATACAGACAAGAAAGAGAACGTCAAGAAGGATAACACTAAAAAAGAAAATAACAAAAAAGACAACACTAAAAAGGACGATAAGAAAAATACTAAAAAACAATCTCAATCTCATAGTGTGAAATCCGGTGAGACTCTTTCGTCTATTGCAAAAAAATACGGCACTACTGAGCAAAAACTTATGAAACTTAACGGTCTAAACAAAAAGTCAGCAAACAAACTTAAAGTTGGTCAGAAAATAAAGGTAAAATAAACCATCAAAATGGCTATAAACGACAACTCTCTTAGTGGTTCCAAAATAGCAAAAAATACTCTTATACTCTATTTTCGTATGTTTTTGCTAATGATTATTAGCCTTTATACGAGTAGAGTTGTTTTGAAGGTATTAGGTGTTGATGACTTTGGTATATATAATGTTGTTGCAGGCGTTGTTGCAATGTTTGCTATTCTTTCTCAAAGTCTTTCTACTGCAATAAGCCGTTTTCTTACCTTTGAACTTGGTAAAGACAATCCAAGTAAGCTTCAGCGTATCTTTTCCACAGCTCTTTCTGTGCAGATATTTATGGCTATAGCCCTGCTTATAGTCTGTGAGCCAATAGCGATTTGGTTTCTAAACAATCACTTACAGATACCCGAGGCAAGAATCTATGCTGCCAATTGGGTTTTGCAATGTGCTATCCTCATTTTCTTGATTAACCTTGTTGCAGTTCCTTTCAATGCAGCCATAATAGCACATGAAAGAATGAGTGCTTTTGCTTACATCTCCTTGATTGAAGGAGGAGCAAAACTGTTGATTGCTTTTTTGATAACGTTTTCTTCTTTTGATAAGTTGATAACTTACGCTCTGTTAATGCTTTCAGTGGATTTGCTGATAAAGATGATGTATGTTATCTATTGCAGGTTGAAGTTCAAAGAATGCAAATATACTTTCGTTTATGATAAATCACTTTTAAAAGAGATAGGCAGTTTTGCCGGTTGGAATTTCATAGGCAATGGAGTATGGATTTTGAACACTCAGGGTATAAACGTTTTAACCAATCTGTTTTTCCACGTTAAAGTGAATGCTGCACGAGGTATTGCTACACAAGTTGAGAATGCGGTGAAACAGTTTGTAAACAACTTCACCACAGCTCTCAATCCTCAGATAACCAAATCCTACGCAATGGGAGAATACTCCTATATGAACAAACTGATATTCAGTGGTGCAAAATACTCTTACTTCCTTATGTTCTTCTTTGCCTTGCCTATCTGCTTGGAAACTGAACAGATCTTGAATATTTGGTTGCATAAAGTTCCTGAATACTCTATTGTTTTTGTAAGACTTACTTTTGTTGCATCCTTATGTACAGTAACCGCAGACACGTTGGTAAGGGTTATGTTTGCAACAGGCAAGATTAAGAAGTATCAAATAGTCGTTGGCCTAATAGGATTGATGAACTTCCCTATCACTTATTTAGCCTTTAAATTCGGTTGTCCTCCTTGGGCAGCATACGTTATTTATGCTTTTATCTATTTTGTTCTTATCTTTGTTAGGTTGTTTTTGGTTAAAGAACTGATAACCTTATCCGCAAGAGAATATATCAAACAAGTATTACTAAAAATATTCTTTGTAACGTTGGTTTCTTCTATTCTGCCTTTTGCTGTAAGATATTTTATGCCACAAAACCTGATTCGTTTGATTGTAGTCTTTATTCTAAGTTTTGTTTCTTGCATAATCAGTATATATATC
>R24__coassemble_596_pt1 | contig 23555 bp, 17 predicted proteins | sample R24__metabat2_high_PE_045 | metagenome-assembled genome bin R24 | reverse complement strand
CCTTTCAAAGGAGATTTGAATCTTGTGAAATGGATATAATAAAGAATACTTAATAAAAAAAAGTGGTAGAATTTTCTACCACTTTTTTTATTGATGAAGTTTGGAATTTATTTAATTCCAAGTTTATTTCTCATTGCGGGAGTTAAAGCATTTTTATTTACTTGGAAGTCTATTGTTTTATATCTAACGAATGCTTCACTTGCATAGAAATAACCATCATATTTTCCTATTGCATCCCAAGAATTCTTAACTTTATAGAATTTATTTCCGTTTTGATCTTTGTAGATTCCTGTGATTTGCATACCATGGTCATCTGTTGTTTGGAAAGAGTCAAAACCTTTTTGACGCATTTCTTGAGTGATTTTCTTTTCTTTTGCAGTTCCGTCAAAAGTATATGTTGCAGCTGCTTTTTCACTTGCAGTAAGTTTTTCCCATTTTTCTTTTTCTGTACCAGAAAGGTCTCTTTTTTCTTCATCAGGAACGATAGCTACACCATTTTTCCAAGAGAATCCTTTTTCACTAACGTCTGCTCCCCAGCCAATAGTGTAACCATTCATTATTGCATTATCTATTATCTCCATCATTTCATCTAATGGAACATTATAAATTTGAGCATGTAGCCAGTTATCTGGAACTTCAAGCATAAATGTTTCGTAGAATGGATGATGAGTGTAAGATCCTATTTCAATATAATTATCCCAATCCAAACCAAGACTTTCAGCAAAAGTTATTGGAGTGTATTCTTTACCTTTGTAAGTAAATTTCTCAGGACATTTTCCAAAATAAGAGTCAAGCAAACTTTCTAAACCTTGTTGCCAAGCAGTAGATAAGTTCTTAGCGTTTGCCAATGGTTTAACAAATCCCTCTAATGCTGGAGAAACTTCAGAGAAGTCAGGTTTGTCTGTTCCATAGTTTAATCCTCTATAAACTTCTTCAGGAACGATACCATATTTCTTTATAATATATGGTATATCTTGGAATGCTCCACCTTCAGAAAATGTAGCAGAACCATGCAAACGAATGTATCTTTCTGCTTTTTCTGGATAAGCATGACGATAAATCCACGCTTCACTTAAATCGTATTCACCTTTTCCTGCTTTCAGTAATTCACTTTCAATGAAACCTAAACCAGAAAAAGCCCAACACGTACCTGAACGATTTTGGTCTTTAACACTTGTTGCAGGGTTGTCTTTTACAACTGTAAATTCGTAGCCTTCTTTTTTCTCTTTCTTTGCTTTTTTGTCTTTCTTTTGTGCAAAAGCAGTAGAAGACATCAACAAAGCAATGGCTAATACATAAATTATTCTTTTCATTTTTTACAATTTATTTAGTTATTAAAAATTAATTTCCCATTAAAATTACAGGCATAACCAACATAAGCAAACTTTCATCAGAACTATCTGCTTCTTCTGCGTATGGTGTTATAACACAAGGACGATCTGGACGAGAAAGTTCAAAACATACATCTTCTGTTTCTACGTTGTTTAGAATTTCAATAATATATTTTGCATTTAAACCTATGTCTAAAGATTCTCCTTCATAAGAACAATTTAATTCTTCCTTACCTTTTGTTCCTTGATTGCTATCTTCTGCAGTGATTACAAGTTGTTTTTCTGAGATAGAAAAACGTATTTGATTTGTTGCAGGATTAGCAAACAGTTGAACACGTTTGATAGATTGTAAAAGAGAAGAAGTGTTTATGATAAGTTTATTTGGATTATCTGTAGGTATTGCTTGTTCGTATTGAGGATATTTTCCTTCAATTAAACGGCAAGAGATATTGTAATCTCCAAAATAGAAAGCAACGTTGGAAACATTATTTTCTACCTTTACATCCATATCTTCATTGATAGAGCTAAGTATTCTTTGTAGGATAATAAGAGTTTTCTTTGGAAGAATAAATCCTCTTTCATCATCAGTAGCAAAGCTTACATTTCTAAAACGAACTAATTTGTGGGAATCTGTTCCTACAAAAGTAAGTCCTTTTTTAGAAAATTCAAAGAAAACGCCAGCCATCTGAGGACGAAATTCATCATTGCTTGTAGCAAAGATTGTTTTACTTATTGCTTTAACAAGAGTAGATGATTTAATAGTGAATGTGTTTGCATCATCTATTTGAGTCATTTGAGGATAATCATCAGGTTCAACACCTTTGAAACTATATTTACCTCTATTTGTTGAAATGTCAATAGAATAATCTTCATTGACAAAAATAGTTAAAGGAACATCTGTTGATTGATTAACCAAATTAGAAAACTCTTTTGCAGGAACGCAAACAGCATTTTTCCCCATTTCCTCAGCTTGTTGAAGTTCAATATTGATATTTGCTAAGGTTTCCAAATCTGTTGCAGTTATTGAAAGATTGTTTCCTTTCAATTCAAACAAAAAGTTTTCAACAATAGGAATAGTATTGTTTTTTGCAATTAATCCCATAACAGAATTTAGAGAGTGTGCAAGAGTAGCACCATTTATTATAAATTTCATATCTATGTTGTTTTTATTTGAAATATCAAGTTGCGAAAGTACAAACTTTTTAGCAACTGAGTAAAAATAAACCTATATTGTTATTAACAAAAATTTATTAGTAACTCTAAACTCCAGACTTAGTCTATCTTTTTCAAAGTGTATTTCTTTGAACCTAAGCCTATTTTTTCTGCATAATCAACAGTGTGAGTGCCGTGTTGCTGTTTTATTCTGTCAATTAAAGGTTTTGTGTTATTGTCTTTTGTTGCCTCCATATTGAAAATAATATCTAAGCACGCTTGGTCTAATGCAACAGGATCAGTAGAAGCTAAAATACCGTAATCTTTTATCAACGGTTTTGCAGGATTTGCGTTGCAATCACAGTCTATTGACATATTATTCATAACAGCAATATATACTATTTTACCTTTAAATTTGTCGTGAATAGCTTTTGCTGCTTCAGCCATACTTTCGCAGAAATCATCTTGTGCAGCCACGTGTTTTTCCCATAAGTCTTCCATTTTCTCCCATGTACCAGCGGAATGTATGTATGCTTTTCCGTTTGTAGAGCCAAAACCTATTGATTGGTTTTTCAAAACTCCTCCAAATCCAGCCATCTGATGACCTTTGAAGTGAGCAAGATTAACTATGAAATTGTAATTATTAATATGTGAGCCTACAATATCATATTTTAAGTGCTTGCCATCTTTGATTGGGAGCTTGATTTCTCCCTCTTCATCCAAAATATCTACCTTTGCAACCTTCTCCCAGCCGTGTTCTTTTATTGTATGTCTATGCAGTTCAGAGTTGTGTCTTGTTCCTGCGTAAGCTGTGTTGCATTCTATAATATTAGCATTAAGTTTCTTTACCAAAGGAGCTATTAAGTCCATAGACAAAGCATGTATTCCCTTGCCTTCTCCTGTGGAAATTTTCACACCTACTTGTCCTTCTGCTTTAACTCCTAATGCTTCATAAATCTTGATAAGATTTTCCGCAGAAATATTTCTTGTTAGATAAACAACGCTTTCATTATTCTGATTTTCTGTATTCATATTGTTTTCTTGTTTTTCTTTGTTGGAGCAAGAGGCAAAACCTAATGCACTAACACCAACAAACATTACTATTTTTGTTAATTTTCTCATTTCTTTAACTATCTTTAAATTAATATTACATACTTTCTATAAGAATTTGTTTTATTTCTTCAGGAGTGAGAGTACGATAACCACCGTTCAGAATAAAAGATCCTTTAACAACATCGTCTATGTTTTCCATAGTAAGACCAAGTTCTTTGCTATGAAGCACGGCTCCAATCTCTTTCATCCAATTTTCCAAACAACAAAGCCCCTCTTTTGCAATATCTTCCTTGGATTTGTTGTCTTCTTTTACGTTCCAAACATTTTTAGCAAAGCGAACGAATTTATCCAATCCGTCTTTCATTATATATTTATAATAAGGTATGGAAACGCAGGCAAGAGTCATTCCATGAGTAGCATTAGTTACTGCACCTATTGCTTGACCAATCATATGAACTTCCCAATCTCCGCTCTTACCCATTTTTAGTAGTGTATTCAAAGCCCAAGTTGCAGTCCACATTATATTACTTCTGGCTTCATAGTCTTGAGGATTTTTAACGGCAACAAGGCTTGAATTAATCAAAGAACGCATAAGTCCCTCAGCAATATAGTCTGTTGTGTTGTCATCTGTGTTGGAGAAATATTGTTCCATAATGTGAGACATAATATCAAAGAAACCAGCAACCATTTGATATTGTGGAACAGAAAAAGTATAAGTAGGATTAAGAATAGTAAATTTTGGCATTACGTTAGAGCCGAAAACTTTACCTATCTTTAGCTTTTGTGAGTGATTAGTAATAACCGAACCACCATTCATTTCACTTCCTGTGCCAACCATTGTAAGCACGCAACCTACAGGTATTATTTTTAAATCCTTGTCAGGTTCCTGTTGTTGAAGATAGTATTTTGTCCAAGCATCTTCCTTACAATAAGCACTGACACTAACACCTTTTGAATAATCTATAACACTTCCTCCTCCAACAGCAAGAATCAAATCTACCTCGTTTTCTCTTGCAAGAGCAGCTCCTTCATACAGTTTCTCTACTGTAGGATTTGCAGGAACACCAGAAAGTTCTATGATTTCTTTTCCCGCTTCTTTTAAAATAGCAACAACGTTATCATAGATTCCGTTCTTTTTTATAGAACCGCCACCGTAAGTCAATAAAACTTTTTTGCCATAGTTTTTTAACTCTTCTTTAAGATAATCTAAAGACTCTTTTCCAAAATGCAGTCTTGTAGGATTGTGATAAGTAAAATTTCCTAACATAATTCTTTTAGTTTTTAACCCTGCAAAATTATAAATAAAAAACTGAATGACAAAATTAAGTGTTGATAAAAAAAGAGTTGGTTTTAGAAAAAAAAGATCAACTCTTTACACCCAAAAGACTTGGTTTTGGCGAAAAAAGACTTGATGTTTTTTGACGAAGATAAAAACAATAGTAAATAGCTTAAACTATCGCATAGGATTTATTGACTTTATAGGAAATATATATAAGATAGAATCATTGTTTGCGATAAAAACTTTTTTACCTTATTATACTTCAAAAAAATATTGTACTTTTGCAGTCCTAAAATAGAGTTTAATTATGTGGACATTATTCAAAAAAGAAATAAACAGTTTTCTTACCTCACTTATAGGTTACATAACCATTATAGTTTTCCTTATTATTAATGGATTGTTTCTTTGGGTTATCAGTTCATCATCTTGGAGTTTTAACATCTTTGATAGTACTATAGCTTCATTAGATGGACTTTTCGCCTTGTCTCCTTGGTTATTCTTGTTCTTGATTTCTGCTATTACGATGAAAATGTTTGCAGAAGAAAAGAAAAATGGAACTATAGAGATATTGCTTACAAAACCTATTAGAGATATTTCAATTATTTCCGCCAAGTTTCTTGCAGGTTTAACCATAGTTGTTCTTTCTGTTTTGCCTACAATGATATATATGATATGCGTTTATAAGCTTGGTTCTCCTGTAGGTAATATGGATATAGGAAGTGCTTTAGGTTCGTATATAGGTCTGATATTTTTAGGAGGAGTTTTTGTTTCTATTGGACTTTTTGCTTCTTCTATAACAGATAATCAGATTGTTTCTTTCATAACCTCTATTTTATTGTGTTTTGTATTTTATATAGGTTTTACTTTTGTTTCTTGGATTCCATTCCTTTCAAAATTTGATCTTGGAATTAGAAATCTTGGAATAGAATATCACTATATGTCAATGAGTAGAGGTGTTATTTCTCTACGAGATGTAGTGTATTTTATCAGTGTTAGTACTTTCTTTATATTTTTAACAAGAGTTACTCTTCCTTATAGTAGTAAAATATCTGTAAAGATAAGTTATATAATTCAACTTTTTGTATGTTTGGGAATTATACTTGTGATAAATGTTGCGGTTTATTTTTCTTTAAGAGCAGAAATAGACTTAACGAAAGAAAAACGTTACTCTCTTACTTCCGCATCTAAGCAATTGTTAGGAAAAAACAAAGATAATGTTCTTGCAATAGAAGATGCTTTGACCATAAGGTGCTATCTTGGAAAAGATATTCCTATTCAATATAAGGAATTACGAAACTCTTTGATAGAAAAATTAGATGAATTCAGAAGTTATAACAGCAATATACAGTATGATTTTGTAGATCCTAATGCATACGACGGAGAAAAGAAAGCTGATTTCTATCAAAAGTTGTTCAAAAGAGGCTTTCAACCATTGCTTATTCAAACTACTTCAGGAGGAAAGCAAGAACAACAATATATTTTCCCATATATAGAAGTAACATATAAAGGACGTACTGCTTTTCAATCAATAATGAACACAGGAAATGGTTTTTCTGATGCGGCATTGATTCAGAGCAGTATTCAGAATTTAGAGTATATGCTCTATACTTCCATTCAGTCGGTTCTAAGAGATATAAAACCTTCTATAGCTTTTCTTTATGGTCAAGGAGAATTAGATGCAAGCAGATTGTTAGATATAATACAAACCTTGGATGAAAGATATTTGGTTGATTCTGTTTCTATAGGAGGGAAAATAGATGCTTTGGTAGAAAGAACTTACAAAGATAACGACATAACATTCAGAAAAAAATATGAATGTATCATAGTTGCAAAGCCACAGACTCCGTTTGATGCAAAGGATTTATACATTTTAGACCAATATGTTATGAGAGGAGGTAAGGTACTTTGGCTTATTGACCCGTTAAGTGCGAATATGGACTCATTACAACGTCAAGCCTCTACCTTGGCCTTAAGTGTGGCAACAGGAGCAGAAGAAATGTTGTTTAACTATGGATTGAAACTAAACACAAATCTTATTATGGATTTGCAGTGTGTTAATGTGCCGATAGTAACAGGAACATACGGTAACGGAAGACCTCAAATGACGTTCTATCCTTGGAATTTCTTTGCTCAATTGTCTTCTAATTCAAACAGTGTTATCGCACAAAGAATAAATCCTGTCAAAGTTGAATTTGCTTCAACTCTGGATAGTGTGGAAAATAACGGTAATGTTAGATATATTCCTTTGTTGGAAACTTCGCAAAATACAAGACTTCTGAATGCTCCTGTTAATGTTTCTTTACAAATGTTAAAACAAAAACAAGAACCACGCTTATTCAATCAAGGAAAGCATACTGTTGCGATGTTGATGGAAGGAAAGTTTTCTTCAATGTTCAGAAATCGTTTGCCAGAAGAGATGATAGAAAACTCAATGATTGCAAATCTCAACTCCTCAGATTCAACTGCTATGATAGTTATTGCAGATGGTGATATGATAAAAAATGATTGGAAACAAGGACAATTAGTTCCTTTGGGTTATGATATTTACACTAATCAGATGTTTGGCAACAAAGACTTCTTAGTAAATTGTGTTGATTATCTATGTGGCAACAATACATTAATTCCTTTAAGAAATAGAGAAATAGTTGTCAGACGTTTGGATATGGCAAAGGTAGAAAGAGAAAAGACAGGCTGGCAATTGTTTAATATGGTTTTGCCTTTGGGCTTGATAAGTCTTTTAGGAGTTGTTATGATGATTATAAGACGAAGAAAATATGCAAGATAAAATTTTTGTAAACTATGAATATAAAAGAAATATATAATAAGATACGTCCTAAAAACAGAAAACAAAAGAATCTTTACGGCTTAATAGCAATTGTTTTACTTGGACTTATTGTCTCAGTAGTGTGGTTGGCTAATTCTAAAACAACAACCATTAAACAAAATTATCATATTGAAAACGTTGATTCAATAGTTAAGATAACCTTAAAAGACAAGTTAGGAAGGAATATTGTCTTGGACAGAAAACAAGATTCTCTGTGGGTTGTCAATAAAGATTATGAATGTAATCAATCAACTATGCAAGGTTTTCTTGAAACTTTTGCTAATATGAGAATAAGGGAAGATGTACCAAAAGCAGCAGTTAATAACATAGTTAAGTCTTTGGCTTCTAATGGTGTTGAAGTCAGTATCTACACAGAAGATTATCTGATAGACTTTTGGTTTATTCATCTGTTTAAACGAATTCATTTAGACAGAACTTTTTTTGTTGGATATGAAACACAAGACAGATTGGGAACATATATGCTAAAGAAAGGAGACAAAGTTCCTCGTATAGTTCATATTCCAGAGTTTAGAGGTTATCTTTCTTCTCGTTTTAACACAGATCCTGATGCATGGAAATCACACAATATCTTCCGTTACAAACAAAGTGAGATACAGCAACTGACTATTGATATTCCAAATCAGAAGTCCCAGTCTTTTTCTTTAAAGAACAACGGTAAGGGTTTTGATTTCTTAGATTTCAACGGACAACAGATAAATAATTTTGACACAGCCAAAGTTGTTGCTCTTCTGTCTTCATTTGTTAATATGAATTACGAGAGTGTGGCTAACAATATCAATAAGGCACAAAAGGATACTATCTTTACTCATACTCCATTATATGTAATAACTATAAATGATAAGAAAGGCAAAAAAGAAACTATGACTATCTATCTTAAACCAGGTGAAGATGAGGTGGAAATAGAAGACCCTCGTCAGGGATTTTTTGTTGCTATGTCTGATATAAACCGTTGTTATGCTTTGACAAGTAAGACTAAAGATACTCTTGTTATGCAGTATTTTACATTAGACAACGTGCTTCAGCCAGCAAGTTATTTTATTCACCGATAACACAAGTCTTGGTTGCATAAAATTTGTTATTTGTTTTTGCTAACTCTATAAACAATATCATAATATGAAAAAACATTTTTTGTTTGTTGTATTGACACTTGCTTTTGTAAGTGTTTTAGCACAATATACGACAAAGGTTAATCCTTTTGTTGGAACCGATGAACACGGACATACTTATCCGGGTGCTATTGCTCCTTTTGGTATGGTGCAACTTTCACCTGATACCCGATTAAGCGGTTGGGACGGTTGTAGTGGCTATCATTATTCTGATAGTGTTATTTATGGTTTTTCGCATACTCATCTTAGTGGAACAGGTTGCGAAGATTTGTGTGATATACTTTTCTCTCCTGAATATGAATACAAAGAAGATGGTATTTGTAAGCACTCTTTTTCACATAAAAACGAAAAAGCATTTGCTGGTTATTATTCTGTAGAGTTTGATGATGGAATATTTTGTGAACTTACAGCAACAGAATATGCAGGTTATCATAGATATACTTATCCCAAACAAGCAAAAAACTTCTTCATTATTATAGATATGTTGCATAGGGACAAAACATTGGATTGGAATGTTGAGGTTTTGGATGATAATACTGTTGTTGGTTATAGAAACTCCAAGTCTTGGGCTGAGGAACAAAAGATATATTTTGCAGCAAAGTTTAATAAGAACATACAATATTCTCACATAGATAAAGAAAATGGCAAAATTTACTTGAGTTTTGTTCTTGAAGATAAGGTTTTGGAAGCAAAGGTTGCATTATCTTCAACTGATTATATAGGAGCATTAAAAAATCTTAACAAAGAAAAGGCAAATAGTTTTAATGAGGCTTTGAAAGAGAACCAAAAACTTTGGAATGCTGCACTTGGAACAATAGAAATAGAGGGCGGAAGTTTAGAACAGCAGCGTACATTCTACACTTCCTTGTATCATTGTATGATTTCTCCGACTTTGTATTCTGACGTTGATGGCAAATATAGAGGAATGAACAGAAAGACTATTGAAGGAGAAAGAAATTCTAATAATATCTTTTATGCAAAAGACTATACACGCTACACAACTTTTTCTCTTTGGGATACTTATCGTACGCTTAACCCTTTGCTAACGATAATTAACCCGTCTATTTGCAAGTATTTTGCTTGTACTTTCAAGGATATGTTTCTTCAGATGGATGAGTTGCCAATGTGGGAACTGCATTCTTGGGAAACACATTGTATGATTGGAGCTCATGGAGTAAGTGTTCTTGCAGAATGGATAATGAAAGGAATAGTAAAACCTGATGAAACGTTTCTGCAGTCTATGATTGAAACACTTAATAAGAAGGAGAGAGGACTGCAATTCTTTAATAATGATGGTTATATTTCAGCAGAAAAAGAACACGAAAGCGTTTCCAAGACTGTAGAATATGCTTATAATATGTATTGTGTTGCTTTGGTTGCTAAGAAAATGGGCAAAACAGATATATATAATGAATATATAAGGAAAGCACAGTATTATAAAAACCTGTTTAATCCAGAGAATACTTTTATTCAACCAAAAGAAAATGGAAGATTTCTTCCAAATTTTGATCCAAAACAAGTAGATATTAACTACACAGAAGGAAACGGTTGGCACTATACTTTTTATGCTCCTCAAGATGTTAATACTCTTGTGGAAATGATGGGAGGTGATGAAAAGTTTGCAAGGAAATTAGACCAATGTTTCTTTTCCAAGGAGAAGACCACAGGAAGACAGCAAGCAGATGTTACAGGTTTGATTGGACAATATGCTCATGGCAACGAACCGTCTCAACATACTGCGTATCTTTACAATTATGTAGGGCAACCTTATAAGGCTCAGAAGCTTGTTCGTCAAATTCTGACTACTCTTTATTCAGATAAAGCAGATGGAGTTTGTGGTAATGATGATTGTGGTCAAATGGCAGCGTGGTATGTTATGAGTTCCTTAGGCATATATCCCGTTAGTCCAGTCAGCGGTGAATATATTATAGGTTCTCCTTTGTTTGATAAAGCTACAATACATCTTCAAAATGGTAAAGACTTTGTTATCAATTCAAAACAAGGAAAAAATACACCATACGTTAAGGCTTTGAAACTTAACAATCAGGATTATGCTAAAACATTCATAACTCACAACGACATAATGCAAGGTGGAGAACTGACATTCTTTATGACTGATAAGCCAAATAAAGATTTTGGCAAAGCAAAGCAAAACCGTCCTTATCAAAAAATAGAAGAGAAAATAGAAATCCTGCCTTATTTAGAATATAAAGGTACAGGAACATTTACAGATAAACTCTCTGTTACAACAAAGAAGATAGACGAAAACTATAAATCAAAAGTTTTAAAGACAGAACTAATCAATGACACATGGAAACTTGAAGAAAGTTTTGAAAAATATGATTCCAAAAATAATGTTCATTTTTCAGCTCAACTATTAAAAATACCTGCAGGAAGAACCATAAAACTTCTTACTCCATATTCTTCTCAATACACAGGAGGAGGAGACAATGCTCTTATAGATCTTAGACAAGGAGGAACAAATTGGAAACTTGGAACATTTCAAGGCTATTGGGGAGAAAATGTAGAGGCTGTTATTGATTTAGGTTCTGAAAAGGAGGTAACAAAACTCGGAGGTAATTTTGCTCAAGACGAAAGAGCGTGGATTTTTATGCCGACAAAGGTTGAATACTATGTTTCCTCTGATGGCAAGAACTTTACTCTTTTAGAGACGGTAAATAATCCTATAGACGAAAGAGATGAAACCATTCAAACACATACTTTCTTTACATCTAAAAAGGCAAAGACTCGTTATATCAAGATGAAAGCCTATAACAGAATGACAAATCCTGATTGGCATTTGTCTCCAGGAGAAAAGTCATGGTTGTTTATAGATGAAATAATAATAAGATAGGATTAAGTCTTATGCTTTTCTTTCTTAGCAGCAGGAAAAAGAATGTTGTTAAGTATTAGACGATAGCCGGGCGAATTAGGATAGAGAGAAAGGTCTGTTTTAGGGTCGCCAACAAAATGACGATAATCTTCAGGATCATGACCTCCAAGGAAAGACCATGTACCTTTTCCATATTCACCGTGAAGATAACGGGCTTCACTTATAGATTTGTTTTCACCAAGAATAAGGACGTTGCTTTTTATTAGATTAGTGCGAAAAGCAGTTGTTTGACCATAGAAGCCTTTAATTATCTTGGTATGACATTGTGTTAGCATGGTTGGAATCCAATCCCATTTGGCTGAAAAATCAAACAGAACAAACAAATCGCTTTTTTCACTTATCATTGACGCTCTTTCTTTTGTTATGTCAATATCTGAGAGTCTGTAGGCAGAAGGATTTGTTTCAATCTGAAAACCAGTAAAAGCAAAACAGTTATCATAATTCAGACTTTGTTGAGCATTTTTTTGCATAGGGTCTCCGTCAAACATATTCTCACAAATATCTACACCGTCTGCAGCAAGAGCAATATCAAATGAATCTGTAGCAGAACACATAGCAAACATAAAACCTCCTCCCAAGACAAAGTCTCTTATCTTCTTTACAACAGCAAGTTTAAGCTGAGAAACTTTTTTATAGCCAAGACGTTTTGCTAAACCTTCCTGAAAGGCAACATCATCTTTGTACCACGTTGTAGTTCTGTAGTTAGCCCAAAACTTTCCATATTGTCCTGTGAAGTCTTCGTGATGTAAATGCAACCAATCATACATAGGAAGCACGTCATTTAATACCTCTTCATCATAAACAACATCGTATGGTATCTCTGCGTAGGTTAAAACCAAAGTAACTGCATCGTCCCAAGGTCGTTTGCTTTTTGGAGAATAAACAGCTATTCGCGGAGCTTTTTGTAGTTTGACTGCATCCATATTTATTTCCGGGTCAGAAATTTCGTCTATTATTCCAAGCATTTGAGAATTGGAAATAACCTCATAGCTTACACCTCTTAGTTTGCAGAGTTTTATTATTTCAGCGTCCTCTTCCATGGAAAAAGAGCCACCTCTGTAGTTCAATAACCAAGTAACGTCATTATCTTTTTGCAAAGAAAAGTATGCAATACCGTATGCTTTGAGATGATTCTTTTGAGTTTCGTCCATAGGAATCAAAACAAAGGCTGCCTTAATGGAAAAGGGAAGTAATAAAACAAGAGTTAAGATTATATTTTTCATTTGAATTTTGCTGAAACATTAAAATGGATTTTCGTCATTGTCTGCCTCCATTTCGTTATTTATCTGAGATTCAAAAGTAGCAGTATTTGTTGAACTGTCAAATGCTGCATTCTCAGGTATAAGAGAATATGGAGAAGTAGAAGAATATTCTTTTCCGATATTATAAAACTTTACAAACTGATGTTTAAATCCTAAACGAGCCTTGGCTGTAGAACCTGCACGGTTTTTTGCTATATCTATGTAAGCCACTCCTTGAGTAGAACCGTTTTCGTCTTCTGTTATGTTATAATACTCTGGTCTATAGATAAACATAACAATATCCGCATCTTGTTCTATAGCTCCACTTTCACGTAAGTCAGATAAAACAGGTGTTTTGCTTCCTCCACGAGTTTCAACAGCACGAGAGAGTTGAGAAAGTGCAAGGATAGGAATACCAAGTTCTTTAGAAAGGGCTTTCAATTGTCGGGAAATAAAGCTTATTTCTTGTTCTCTGTTTCCATTATTTCTTGATTCTCCTCCGCTCATCAACTGTAAGTAGTCAATAAACACCATCTTTATGTCGTGAGCCTGCTTTAATCTTCTGCATTTTGCTCTTAAATCAAAGATACTTAGTCCAGGATTGTCATCAATAAAGATAGGTGCTTCGCTAAGAACCTGAGTTCTTTCCTTGATGATATTGATTTGTTGAGTAGTCATTTGGTCTCCTCGTTTAAGCTTAGAACCTTCTATTTCAACCTCTGAGGAAATAAGACGCATAGTTAGTTCCATGGCTGTCATTTCCAAAGAGAATATGGCGATAGGTTGATGAAACATTACAGCGATGTTTCTTGCCATTGAAACAGCGAAGGCTGTCTTTCCCATAGCGGGACGTGCTGCAAGGATAATCAAGGTACCGGGTTGGAAACCATTGATACAACGGTCTAATTCTTCAAAACCACTTTGCAACCCAGAGGTTGTTGAGTCGGAGTTTTGAATAAGTTCTAACTCACCTATGGCGTTGTGAATCAGTTGTTGCATATTTTGTGAAGAGGAGTTGAAGTTTTTGTCATTAATATCCAGAAACTTAGTCTCTGTCCTGTCTAACAAATCCACAATGTCGGTAGTTTCATCATATGCGTCTTTTAGTGTTTCGGTAGATACTCTTATTAATTCACGTTGAATAAATTTCTCGGCTAAAATGCTTACATAATACTCTATATGGGCAGCAGATGTAACTTTAGAAGTAAGGCTTGCCATTTTGTAAGAACCACCTATGGCTTCCAAACTTCCTCGTTTTTTCAATTTCTCTGTAACAGTAATAAGGTCTATAGGGTTTCCTTCCTGAAAAAGAGCAAGAATAGTTGAAAATATTTCCTGATGCTCATCTTTATAAAAAAACTCAACTCTTAATCTGTCTATAGTGTTTGTCAAAGCGTCTTGGTCAAGCAATAAAGCACCTAAAACTTCCTCTTCAAGTTCTTCTGCTTGAGGAGGAACCATATTGTTGTTTAACGCAAAGGCTTGACTGAGAGTCATTCTTTGGTTTCTGAACCTTGAATTGCTTTTGTTCTGAATTAAATCCGCCATAAAAATACAAGTGTTTAAATCCCAATAAAATGGAAATTTGCTTCTTTAAAATCGTACCAATTGCAAAATTACAAAAATCTGATATAACAAGAAAAAACTTATAGAAAATATTCTTAAAAACTGACATAAAGCACTAAATGTCTTGGGCTAAATATTTTTTTGTCTGTTTTATGAGATATAATTTGTTTATTTCAAAAAAATATATTAACTTTGCATAATGATAATCGGTGGTTTTGAGTAAAGTTTTTGCAGAAACATTACATAATTTACTTAAAACCATTACAATAACATAAGCAAATACCATGTTTTCTTTTGAATAGAAGATTTTATTACTTAAAATCACTTGATTATCAACTAAATACAACTTAAAAACTCTTCGTTTTCATATAACAAAACCAAGACTTTAGTTACGAAAACGAAGACTTTGTAACTGAAAACGAAGATTTTTTTTACGAAGACGTTGTATTGCTCCTCAAAAACGAAGATATTTGGGGATGTGTTTTCTTTTGTCTAAACGGGTGATTGATGTGTTTGCAAAAATTATTTAATTTATCAAAAAGGAAGATAATTTTTTGTTTCTCTTTTCGTTTTATACGGTGAAACATAATTGACATATATGGCAGAGAACAAGGAAATAGAACTTGCGTTTAATTTTTTGCAATATACAGATAGGAATATTTTCCTCACAGGTAGGGCAGGGACGGGCAAAACCACTTTCCTAAAGAGTCTTAAAACAAGACTTTTTAAGCGTTTTGTTGTTTTGGCTCCAACGGGTGTTGCAGCCTTGAATGCAGGAGGAGTAACCATACACTCCTTTTTTCAATTGCCATTTCATGCCTTTGTTCCCGGTGCTAAGTTTGAAACTCGCAAATTCTCAAAGCAAAAACGTAATCTTATAAACAGTCTTGACCTTATAATAATAGATGAGGTTTCAATGGTAAGATGTGATGTTTTGGATGCGATAGATAGAATTCTAAGAAAGTTTAGAAGAAACGGAGCAGGCAAGCCTTTTGGTGGAGTGCAGTTGCTTCTTATAGGCGATTTGAATCAATTGCCTCCGATTGCTAATGATAATGAAGAACAAATGCTAAGGACTTATTATGACAGTATTTATTTCTTTTCTTCCAAGGCATTGCTGGATTCTAACTATATAACCATAGCCTTGAAACATATCTATCGGCAATCCGATGAAAAGTTCATACAGATTCTTAATGCAGTCAGGGACAATAGGCTCACAGAGGAAGATGTAGCGGTCTTGAATCAATCCTACAAGAAAGATATTTTGGAAAATGTGCCAGAAAACTACATCGTTCTTTGCACTCACAACCTTCAGGCAGATAAAATCAATGTGAATAAAATCAATGCCTTAAAAGGCAAGGACAAAATCTATAAGGCTCAGATAGAAGGTATATTCCCAGATAATATATATCCTAACTTAGAAAATCTTCATCTGAAGGCAGGATCGCAGGTTATGTTTCTGAAAAACGATTATGAAAATGGTGAAAAGAAAAGATACTACAACGGGAAAATAGGAATAGTTACTGAGTTGGATGATGAATTTGTGAAAGTGAAATGTCCCGATGATGAGCAAGAAATCTTTGTTCGCCGATACACATGGCAAAATTTTGAATACTCAATGGATAAAGATACAAAAGAACTCAAACTTAAGGAAAAAGGAACTTTTACTCAATTTCCATTGAAACTTGCATGGGCAATAACTATTCATAAATCACAAGGTCTTACATTTGACAAGGCGATAATAAACTCCAATCAGGCTTTTTCACATGGGCAGGTTTATGTGGCATTGTCAAGATGTCGGAGTTTGGAAGGTATGATTCTTTCCGAGCCATTTAAGTATTCCTCCATTATTTTGGACAGAAACATAAAAATCTTCAACGATAATGCCTTGGAACACTCACCTGATGATTTGGTTTTGCAAAAATCCAAGGATGATTACTTCTTTAAGACGCTGTATTCTGTTTTTGATTTTACTGAATTGTCAAGACAGATGAGCCGACTTCAAGGTTTTGTTAATACCACAATAAGCAAAGTATTTCCAAAACTCTCAGAAATAATCACTCAACAGACTATTACCTATTTTAAAGATGTGGATGACGTCTCTTTGAAGTTTAAAAAATATTTTGATAGTGTTTGTATTAAGAATATAAGTGCTGAAGAAAAAATGGGAATGCTTCTAAAACGTTCCGATGATGCAAGAGATTATTTTTTGAAACATCTTTCAGTGATTAATAATGTTGTACTCTCTCTCTTGGATATTGAATTGGACAACAAAGAAGAGAACTCTCTATTGAAAGAACTAACGGTTCAAATCTCAGTGGAAAAAGAAATAAAGGTGAGACTCTTGGATTTTTTAGATGAAAAAGGTTTTCAAATAGATGAATTCTTAAAGTACAAGAACAATATCCTTGCACAAGGAATAGATATTGAGCTTTCTTCAATCATAACTGAGAAAAAGAAAACGAAAAAACAGTCATCCAAATCCAAGAAAACAAAGAAACAGACGGATAATAAAACATATAATGATATAGAAGATAAAGAATTGTTTGACATTCTAAGAGATTGGAGAAAAGAGACGGCAGAAGAAGATGCTATTCCTGTATATATGGTTCTGTCTCAAGTGGCTTTGATAGAAATCGCAAACAAGAAACCACAGACAATGAAAGAGTTGCTTGACATAAAAGGTGTAGGAAGACAAAAGGCAGAACGCTATGGACAAAATATTTTAGATATAGTTGCAGATAAAAAATAAACGAATGCAACAATAAAACAAATGAACTTGCGTTATCTATTGCATAACTATAGTTCTAAAGAATTAGGATTATGATAGAAATCTACCCTGTTATCTGCTACCATCTTCGTGCTTTTAAAATAATCGGTAGCAATAGCAGGGGCTTTTTTGCCCACACCAAAGCAAGTATCCCCTGTTAAAACATAGGCTTCATCCCACAGATTGTTGTCAATAAAGAGTTGAAGAGTTTGTTGTCCTCCCTCTACAATAAGAGAACCGATACCATCATTTAATAAGTATTTTAGTATTTGAGGAATATGGTTTTCGTTTCTGTCTATTTTTATGAAATTAAGGTTATCTTGTTTTTCTGTTTTAAGATAATTGAATATAAAAGTTTGACTTTCCTTGTTGAAAATATTATTTGTCTGTGCTAAGGTTAGATCTCTGTCAAAAACAACACGTTTAGGATTTCTGCCTTCCAAGTATCGTGTGGTAAGGTTAGGATTGTCGTTTAAAACAGTATTATATCCTACTAAAATTGCGTCTTCTTCGCTACGTTGTTTATGAACCCAGACTTTTAATGCGTTGTTAGTTATCCAATAGTTCTGTTTTTCTTCGTTCTTTCTTTCTATATCCATAAAACCATCAAGGCTTTGAGCAAATTTTAGGATGATATATGGACGGTGCTTTTCTTGGTTGCAGAAGAATCTGCGGTTAAGAAATCGTCCCTCTTCTTCTAATACTCCATACTCCACCTCTATGCCAGCATCTTGCAACATCTTTATTCCACCTCCTGCGACTTTGGGATTGCTGTCTCTGTTTGCTATAACACAACGTTTGAAATTGTTCTTTATTAACAGTTCTGCACAAGGAGGAGTCTTGCCGTAATGACAGCAAGGTTCAAGATTGACGTAAATAGTGGATTCTTTTAGCAAGGATTTATCAACCACACTATTCACAGCATTGACTTCTGCATGAGCAGAACCATATCTTTGATGATAACCTTCACCTATTATCTTATTATTATGAACAATCACCGCACCTACTTTGGGATTAGGACTGTTTAAACCTCGTCCCAAGAGAGCCAATTCAAAACAACGTCTTATATATTTTTTATCTTCAGTATTCATATTTATTTGTAATTTTGCACGGCAAAGATACGAAAAAGAATGAAAACACGCTCAAACAAAATAAAAGACATAAAAGACTATATTCTTGAAGAATTAAAGAATAAATATTCAAAAACAGAAATAAACTCTTTGATTTCAATTCTTTTTGAGGAATATACAGGTTTAAACTCAGCACATATTTTAGCTTTTGAGCAAGACTATGTCAATGAATCTGAACTCTTGAAGATAGTTCTTGCTACTGAACAATTGAAAAAAGAAAAGCCCATACAACAAATCTTGGGTTATGCGGAATTCTGTGGATTAAAAATAAAGGTAGATGAAAATGTTTTGATACCAAGACCAGAAACCGAAGAACTGTGTTATAAGATTGTTGAACAGGAAAAATCAAACGAGAATAAAAAACTAAGGATTATAGATCTTTGTTGTGGAAGTGCTTGTATTGCTTTAAGTTTAAAGAAACATTTACCTCAAGCCGAAGTGTTTGCAATGGATGTTTCTTCCAAGGCTTTAAAGATTGCTCAGGAAAATATCAACAACTTAGGTTTAGAAATAAAACTTTTGCAGGGAGATTTGTTGAATGGTTTCAACATAGAACAGGACTTTGACATTATAGTCTCTAATCCGCCTTATATAATGCAAAAAGAGAAGGCAGATATGCATAACAATGTATTGAAATATGAACCCCCTATTGCCTTGTTCGTTGAAGATGAAAAACCATTGATTTTTTATGAAAAAATAAGTTCTTTTGCCCCAAAACACTTATCAAAACAAGGAAGAGTGTATTTAGAAATTAATGAAAATTTAGGCAACAAAACGCTTTCATTATTCTCTGAAAAAGAATATCTTGGGCAAGTAAAAAAGGATATATTCAACAAAGACAGGTTTATTTTTTTGAAAAAAAAGATGTAAAAAATTTGTCAGTAAATAAAATTATACTACTTTTGCACACGGAGAGTTGGCTGAGTGGTCGATAGCGGCGGTCTTGAAAACCGTTGAGGGTCACACCTCCGGGGGTTCGAATCCCTCACTCTCCGCCAAAGAAGAGATTTTAAGCAGGATTGAGAATGATTGGTTTTCAATCCTTTTTTCATATAAGCATTATCAGTTATGGAGAATGAAAATCTGGAATATATCAAAACGTTATTTCCTTTTGTAAGCGAAAAACAACAAGAGCAGTTTTTAAAACTACCTGCTTTATACAAGCAATGGAACGAAAAAATAAACGTAATCTCAAGAAAGGATATAGATAATCTGTTTGCTCACCATGTTCTACACTCTTTGACGATAGGAAAAATTTGTCCTTTCTTGCCAAATGCAAGTGTTTTAGATGTAGGAACAGGAGGTGGTTTTCCCGGTATTCCTCTTGCTATTCTGTTTCCTCAGACACGTTTTTATTTAATAGACAGGACGGCAAAAAAAATCAAAGTGGTGAATGCTATAAAGGAGTCCTTAGGTTTGGAAAATGTGATTGCTCAACAAATAGCCTGTGAGGAATTAAAGCAGAAGTATGATTTTATTGTTTCAAGAGCCGTTACAAATATGAAAGATTTTCTTTCTTTGTCCAAAGGCAGAATATCTTCAAACTCTTCTCATAGGTTACCTAATGGCATACTATATCTTAAGGGTAAAGATGCATACGAAGAGATGGTGGATTATAAAGGCTATTATCAGATATATGACTTGGAGAACATAGTTCCTTTATTGGAGTATTATAAAACAAAATGTTTGGTCTATATTTCTTTGTCCAAATAAAAAAACACTTTAAAATCAAAGTAAGTGAATAAATTTGTGTAATTTTGCTTCAAATTTTAAAACCAATGTTTCAAAAATTGCTGAGCATATTTTATGATAAAACATTCTTGCGATTTGTTATTGTGGGAGTAATAAACACGATATTTGGAGCAACTATTATGTTTGTTGCTTACAATGTCTTTCATTTTGGCTATTGGTTTTCAACTTTTGCAAACTATTTTCTTGGGAGCATACTTAGTTATTTTCTTAATAAGTATTATACATTTAAATATAAACAAAGAAATCTTGCGGTTGTTGTTAGATTTACTTTGAATATTGCAATATGCTGGTTGATTGCATACGGAATAGCAAAGCCTTTGATGATGTGGATTTTGTCTTCATGTGCAAAAAACATACAGGAAAATGTTGCAATGTTGGTTGGTATGTGTTTGTTTGTTGGTCTTAACTATATAGGACAAAGATTCTTTGCATTCAAAAAAGAAGAAGTAAAATGAAAAAGAAAATATCTATACTTATACCTTGCTACAATGAAGCCCAAAGTCTACCTTTGTTATATGATTCTCTTGTAAGTATAATGACAGATGACTATGATTGGGAAGTGCTTTTGATTGATGATGGTAGTAAGGATAATTCTGTTTTTATAATGGAGGGATTGCATAACAAGGATGAACGTTTTTCTTATTTGGAATTGTCTCGCAATTTTGGAAAAGAAAAAGCTATGTTGGCAGGCTTTGATTATGTTACAGGTGATTGCACAATTATAATGGATGCAGACCTTCAACATCCTTCAGAAGCTATTCCTCAGATGATAAAACTTTGGGAAGAAGGTTATGAAGACGTCTATGGCAAGCGAAAAAACAGAGGAAACGAATCATATTTACGAAGAAAATTTTCATTATTGTTCTATTATCTTTTGCAAAAAACTGCAAAGTATGATGTGTTGCCAAACGTTGGAGACTTCAGACTTTTAGACAAGATTTGTATAAAAACCTTGCGAAATATAAGAGAAAGTGAGCGATATACAAAAGGTATGTTTGCTTGGATTGGATTTAAGAAAATTGGTATTGAATTTGAAACAAAAGAAAGAACAAAAGGTAAATCTTCATGGAGTTTTAGAAAGTTGTTTGGCTTAGCAATTGAAGGTTTGCTTTCATTTACTACTGCTCCTCTTAGACTTTCCACAGTTTTAGGTGCAATAGTTTCGTTGTCTGCTTTTATTTACCTTATATATGTATTGATAAAGACTCTTATCATAGGTAATGACGTTGCAGGTTTTCCAACAATGGTTATTTTAATACTGTTTTTAGGAGGGGTTCAACTGTTATCATTAGGAATAATAGGTGAATATGTTGGAAGAATATTTATAGAATCAAAGAAACGACCAACATACGTTGTCAGAAAATATAATGGAAAAAAAGAGTGTTAGAATATGAAGTCTATTTTCTCTCAAAAAAACATACTTAAAAGGTTAATATCAAACAAACAAGTAAATGTATTCCTGCTTTGTTTGTTGTTAAGTTTTGCTTTGTGGATTTCAATTACATACTCTAAGGAATATATTTACAGTGAATCGTTTCCAATAAGTTTTATAGACAACACCAATAAAGTTGATTTCTTTACTAAAGACAGTGTTATAACTATAGAAGTTAAGACTAATGGCTTTGAATATTTGGCAAATCAACTTTTTGTTGCCCATAAAAAGAAAATAGTATTAGATGTTAATGACATCAATCTTAATCTGACAAGAGGAAAAAGCAGAATACCCGTTTCAAGACTGAAGCCTATGATAATAAAACAACTTGGAACAGTTTCAAATAATACCAAAATAAGTCCAGAAAACATTAACTTAGTTTGGAATAAGGTATATTCTAAGAAAATCCCCGTTGTTTTGTGTGCAAATTTTTCGTTTTCTAAACCATACGATGCATACAAAAAGCCTGAAATGTTGATAAAAGAAGTTGTCGTGGAAGGTAATAAAGAAGAATTGGATAAATTAGATACTCTATATACAGTGAAAACAGATTTTAAGAACATAAACAAAACTATAATCTTTTCGGTTCCTGTGGATATGTCTTCGCTTAGCCCTACATTAGTCTGTAAAACAACCAATATCCCTGTGAGAATAGTTGCAGAAAAATACACCGAGAACACAATAAGCATACCTATAGATGTGATAAGATACGAAGAATATAAGAACATTAAACTTTTACCAAGAGAAGTCAAAGTACGTTATCGTGTGGCAATGAAAGACTATAATAAGGCTAACATAAAAGATTTTAAATCTTACGTCATTTGTTCTCACGAAGCTTTATCCAATAATTCAAAACTAAAAGTTTATCTTTCTAATATTCCAGATTATATAAAGGTTGTAAATATTCTGCCTGAAAAAGTTGACTACATATTATTTAAATAGACTATGAAAACATTATCAATAGGCTTGACAGGAGGAATAGGTTGTGGAAAAACTTTGATTGCTAAGGTTTTTTCTCACCTTAATGTGCCTATTTTTAATGCGGATACTGAGGCTAAGTTGTTATACCAAGACGATGAAATAAAAGAACAACTAAAGACGATGTTTTCTGAAGATATATTTATTGGTGATGTACTTAATACTAAAAAACTTTCGCAAATAGTATTTTCAAATAAGGAAAAACTTCAACAACTCAGTGATTTTATCCATCCATTAGTACAGAAACGCTATCAATCTTTTCTAAATAAAAACACAGTTTTGAATGTTCCATACGTAATTATGGAAAGTGCAATCATTTTTGAAAGTAAATGGGAAAAGTATTTTGACAAACTAATCTGCATAAACACTCCTCAAAATCTTGTTATTCAAAGAGCAATGCAAAGAGATAATGCTTCAAAACAGGAAATTATGCAAAGAATAAACAATCAATTATCAGTTGAGTATAAAATTTCTAATAGCAATTACGTTATTCTGAATGATGATTTGGCATTAGTTTTGCCGCAGGTTATAAATATAGACAAGCAATTAAAAACATTATCAAATATAAAATAAAAGTAAAAAAATGAAAAAACTAAGTTTGATTTTAATCGTACTATTTTTAGGTATGTACGCTTCTGCACAAATAAGTACAAAGCAAGTTCCCCGTTCTTTTTCATTGAAAAGCGAAATAGAAATACCAACAACAACTCTGTCTTCTCCAGATGTTGATGCTCTTATGCAAGAAGATGAGATAAATGCACGAGATTTCTTTAAACCTCAAAGATGTGCAGTAGCCGTTCCTATGTTTGAAAATTATTTTGATAAGGCTAAACACATTTCTTTTGATGAATATGATTTGTATTTATTGAAAGTAGTCATTCCTTATGCACAGGCGATAGGTTTTTCTTCTGATAACTTCTATTTGCCAAAAGGAGGAGAACTGTATTTGTATAACACAGATAGAAGTAAAGTTTTAGGAGCTTTTACTTCTGATAATAATACAGAGGAAGGAGTTTTTGTAACTGAA
>R24__coassemble_592_pt1 | contig 23712 bp, 16 predicted proteins | sample R24__metabat2_high_PE_045 | metagenome-assembled genome bin R24 | reverse complement strand
CAACCTTATCCCTATAGTTGTCATCAATGTCCATATCCAAGAAATCCTCTCCTTTCAAAATCAAAGAGAGTTTTTTATACGCAATGTATCAAAGTTCTGCTCTCTTTTAATTCATATGATATAAAAAAAAACTTGCCTTCACAGGCAAGTCCAAATATTTATTAACCAAAAACAAAATTAAGTTATGAGAACTCAATCTGTAGCGGGGACGAGAATTGAACTCGTGACCTCCGGGTTATGAATCCGACGCTCTAACCAACTGAGCTACCCCGCCAAATTTGAATTAAGAACTATTTTGAGAGAAACCCTCCCCCCTTAATTGTTTTGCAAAATTATAAAAACTTTGTTTATTGACAAACTTTTTTCTGTTTTTTTGTTGTCTAAATTTTATATTTTGTTTCTAATCTGATGATAGAAAACAGATTACAAAACTTCTAAAATACGTGTAACCAAAGGATTTCTGACAATATCTTTGTTTGTTAGTTCTACAATGGCTATTCCTTTTATGTTTTTTAATTTCTCAGTAACAGGTATCAAACCAGAAGGCTGTTTATTTGGTAAGTCTGTTTGAGTAGGGTCTCCTGTTATTATGAATTTTGAATAGTTCCCCATACGAGTGAGGAACATTTTTATTTGACCGATTGTAGCATTTTGTGCCTCATCAAGGATAGCGAAAGCGTTTTCAAGTGTTCTTCCACGCATAAAAGCTAAAGGAGCGATTTCAATGATGTGATGTTCTATGTAGTCGTTCAGTTTGCCTTCTCCAAGCATATCTCTTAACGCATCATAGAGAGGTTGCAGGTAGGGGTCAAGCTTTTCTTTCATATCTCCTGGAAGAAAGCCGAGATTTTCACCAGCCTCTACAGCGGGACGAGTAAGGATGATACGTTTCACTCTTTTCTCTCTTAGATATTTGACAGCCAAAGCGACAGCAGTATAAGTCTTTCCACTACCGGCAGGACCTATAGCGAAAAGCATATCATTCTTTTCTATCTCTTCAACCATCTTCTGTTGGTTGATTGTGCGGGCTTTTATCGCCAAGCCTTTGTTGCCGTATAGTAGAATGTTGTTTTCGTTGTTTTGCAGGTCTTCGTCTTTATAGGCAGACATTATCAGGTTTTCGTCTAATATATGTTCTTTCCTATATACTTTCATTAGGCGTTCAAAGAACTTAGTAAAGCTTTGAATCTCCTTTTCTGTGCCGTGAATGGTCAAGTTTTCTGCCCTTACTGTCATAGTTAGCATAGGGTAGAGCAGGGTTATGAATTTTAGATTCTTTTCTCCTACACCAAAAAACTCGGTCTGGTTTATGTGCTTTATGTTGAATATCTTTTCTTCCACTATTTTATTATTTTAAATTCTGTTCTGCGGTTTTGTTGTCTTCCTTCTTCTGTTGTGTTGTCAGCAATAGGTTTGGTTTTTCCATAACCTTTTGCAACTATTCTTTGACTGTCTATGCCATTGTTAGTCAGCCAAAGTTTCACATTTTTTGCTCTGTTTTCGGAAAGAGTAAGGTTGTAGTCATCTTTTCCTACGTTGTCGGTATGCCCTGAAATCTCTATTCTTATGTTAGGATTTCTTTGCATAAGTTCAAGCAAGGTCTGAAGTTCTGCATTGCTTTCTTGTTTAAGTTCAAAAGAATTGGTCTCAAAAAATATATTCTTCAAGACAACGCTTTGTCCTTCTTTAATAGCTTGCAAAGTAATGTCTTCCTCTATTGTAGAAATGCTATCATTTATTTCTTTTAAGGAAAAATTCTCAGAGTAAAAAAGATAACCCTCGCAAGTTACGTTCATAGCATATTCTTCTCCAATAGGTAGAGCCAAGAGATATTTGTCATTTGTTTTGTCTGAGGTTGTGGAAGCTATGATACGGTTGGTTTTAAGGTTCTTTATTTCCAAAAGAGCTTGGTTGCCTTTGCGAAAATCATCGTAAAGGATTTTTCCTTTCAGAGTTATGACTTTGGTAGGTTGAGCTTGTTTGTATAAGTCAAAGAAATAGATGTCGGTATTTCCGAAGTTTTCTTCTAAAGCATTACTTGCATAAAAAGCTATAGAACCCTCACTATTAACAAAGAAACATGTTTCGTCAGCATCGGTGTTGATAGGATAGCCTATGTTGATAGGAGAAGTAAATTTGCCGTTTTCTATTTTGGAATAAAAGATGTCTTGTCCCCCCATTCCTATATGACCATCAGAAGAGAAGTAAAGCGTGGTATTTGACGGATGAATAAAAGGAGATATTTCGTTTTCAGAGGTGTTTATCTTTTCTCCTAAGTTTTTTGCTTTAGTCCATGTGCCATCTTTCCTTAAATAAGAATAGTATATATCACTTTTACCAAAGCCACCTTCTCTGTTGGAAACAAAGAAAAGAGTCCTACCATCTGAAGCAATAGAGGGTTGAGAATCCCAAGCAGGTGAATTTACATTTTCTCCTAAGTTTTTTGGTTTAGACCAAGCATTGCCATTGCGTTCTGAAACATATATATCACAAGAACCAAATCCATCGGAAGCATTGCATTTAGCAAAATACAAAAAACGACCATCAGGACTTATGCTTGCTGCTCCCTCATTGTCCTCACTGTTAAGAGGAGGAGGAAGTTTTGTTTTTAAGGAAACAGAAAAGTTATCCTTATTCAAAAAAGACACATCGGCAGAATAAAAGTCTTCGTTGTTGTCTTTTCTTTCAGTAAAGTAGAGCTTATTATCCATTGTCAGAGTTGGCAGGTATTGATAATTAGAATCGTTTATGTTTTTTCCGATATTCTTTGGCTGAAACTCAACCGGATTTTCCAAAGCGTGTAAGATAAAATCTATGTTTTTAACTTCTTTTTCGCTTTCTTCTTTTCTCAATCTATACTTTGGCTTCTTTTGGTTCTGTATGTAATAATTAAAATATTCTTTGGCCTTAGAGTATTCTTTGTTTTTATTATACCTAACCGATAAAAAGAATTCAAGTCATAGTCTTTGTCAATCTGGATACTTTTTTCATAAAACAGACATGCGTTGTTGTAATCCTCTTTTGAATAATACACTTGACCTAAAGCAGCAAAGGCAGGTGCATAGTCAGGATATTGCTTGGTAATATCAAGCAGGGTGGATATACATTTATCTTCTTTTTCTTGATTAAGATAATTCAAGGCTTTGGTCATAAGTTTATCTGCCTTGTCATTTTTCTGACAAAACACAGACAGAGCAGATAGGATACATAATATATAGATAAAAGTCTTTTTTACCATTATTTGTTTTTTATTCTTTAATGAGCAGGTTATGTTCTTCGCAATGGCAGAAAGTGTTTTCAAACTCCAAAGTGCTATGAGTTATATTCTCATGTTCTAATCTGTGTTTTATTTCGTGCTTTATTTCTTCCATATCTTCAATGTTATCCACAACTATATGAGCAGTCAGTGCGTTTTCTCTTGTACTTATAGCCCAAATATGAAGATGATGAACTTCTTTTACTCCTTCTGTCTGTGAAATAGTGTCTGCAATATGGTTAAAATCTATTCCTGCAGGAACTCCGTCAATAGAAAGACGTACGCTTTTGTTTAATAAATCCCAAGTAGCAGCAATGATTATAACAGCAACAACTATTCCTATTATTCCATCTATTATATACCAGCCAGTAAGAGTTATTATTATTCCGCTTAGAACAACTCCTATGCTTACTAAAGCATCTGCTGCCATGTGAAGATAAGCTCCTTTTACGTTAAGATCTTTTTCTTTGTCTTTTACAAACAACCATGCTGTTATTCCATTTATAACGACACCGATACCAGCTGTAATGCTTATTACTCCACCTTTTATTTCTACAGGGTTAAGCATTTTTTCTACACTTTCATATACAATGAATATTACTGCAACAAACAAAATGATTGCATTTATCAATGAAACCAAAATACTTGTCTTTTTGTAGCCGTACGTAAATTTTTTATTGCTGGATACTTTTGTTAGACTATAGGCAAGCAGAGCCAAAACTAAAGAGACAACATCGGTAAGATTGTGTCCTGCATCTGAAACAAGACCGATAGAATTATAGACTAAGCCAAGTATAAATTCAACAACAAGGAAAAGACTGTTAAGAATTATTCCTATGATAAAGGCTGAACTCAGTGATTCTATTTGAGTAGAATGATGGTGATGATGTTCGTGATTGTGAGACATAATGTTATTGTTTTTATTGTTTTATATTGTTGGCAAAATTAATATATTTTTTTAGACATTAATATTTTATTATAGAGTATTTTCTTTGCAAAATGAAAAATACTTAAATGTAGGTATGTGTAGAAAAAAGTGTAATTTTGCAGTCTGTTTGATTCATATTTTGTAAAGGGGATTATAGCAATGGAAAAGTATATTGTCATAAAAGGAGTTAAGGTAAATAATCTTAAAAACATTGATGTCAAAATTCCACAAAATAGCCTGACTGTCATAACAGGAGTTAGTGGAAGTGGAAAAAGTTCTTTGGCTTTTGACACTCTTTTTGCAGAAGGGCAAAGAAGATATATTGAAAGTCTGTCTTCGTACGCTCGTCAGTTTATAGGAAGAATGCCAAAGCCAGAGGTAGAAAAAATAGAAGGCTTACCTCCTGCTATAGCCGTACATCAAAGAACAATCAACCGTAATCCTCGTTCTACTGTTGGGACAATGACGGAAATATATGAGTATCTTAAAATGCTCTATACAAAAATAGGCAAAACCTATTCTCCAATCTCAGGCAAGGAAGTGAAAAGGGACTCTGTTGCGAATGTTGTTGATGTTATTCTATCTGACTATAAAGATAAAAAGATATATATTCTTTGTCCATTAAATCCTAATAAAGAAGATTTAAGAAAACGTTTGGAAGTTTTGTTGCAAATAGGCTATACCCGTATATTTTTTCAAGGAGATATTTTGCAGATAGAGGAAGTTTTGCAACAAAAGACAATCTCCAAAACTTATGATAAAGCTTTTTTGCTTGTAGATAGACTATCCGTAAAAGGAGAAGAAGAAACGCTGAGAATACGTGTTGCTGAAAGTGTTCATACAGCTTTCAATGAATCAGAAGGGTCTTGTGTTGTCTGGTCGGAAAACAAGACTGAAAGTTTTTCTAATCGTTTTGAAAGAGACGGAATGGAGTTTGTCAAGCCAACAGAAAACTTTTTCTCTTTCAATAATAAATATGGTGCTTGTCCAAACTGTGATGGTTTAGGATATGTTGAAGGAATAAGTGAAGACCTCGTCATTACCAAGCCTTATCTCTCGGTTTTTGACGATGTAGTCAATTGTTGGAAAGGTGCAGTTATGTCTCATTTCAAACAAGACTTCATCAATAAAACCTACAAGAAGTTTCCTATTCATAAACCATACAACGAATTATCGGAAGAACAAAAGGATTTGCTTTGGAACGGCGATGGCAAGAATATTATCGGTATTAACCAGTTCTTTGACTTAGTAAAGAAAGAATCTTATAAGATTCAATATCGTGTGCTTTTGTCAAGATACAGAGGAAAAACAATTTGTCCAGACTGTAAGGGAACAAGGCTGAGAAAAGATGTTAGTTACGTAAAAATAAATGGAAAATCTCTTATTGATATATTAAATATGCCTGTTGAGGAAGTTGTAGAATTTTTTGACAGTCTTCAACTCAATGAAACCGAAGCAAAAGCATCAGAACGTTTGCTAAAAGAAATAAAAACACGATTAAGTTATTTGCTAAAAGTAGGTCTTGGCTATCTTACTCTTTCAAGAGAGGCTAACACTCTTTCAGGCGGAGAAGCACAGAGAATAGTTCTTTCCACAAGCATAGGTTCTCCTTTAGTAGGTTCAATGTATATCTTAGACGAACCTACAATAGGATTACACACCATAGATACTAATAATCTGATACAAGTTCTGAAAGACCTAAGAGATGAAGGAAATACCGTTATTGTTGTAGAACATGATCAAGAGGTAATAAAAAATGCGGATTACATTATTGACATAGGCCCTTTGGCAGGAAGAAATGGAGGAGAACTTGTTTTCGCCGGCAGAAAAAAAGATTTATTAAAAGACAAAAAATCTCTTACAGCTCAGTATTTAAGAAACGAAAAGACAATACCACTACCTATTTCTTACAGAAAGAGTAAAGAATACTTGCAGATAGATGATATATTTGAAAATAATCTAAAAGGTGTAAGTCTAAAAATTCCTTTAAATATTAAAGTAGTTGTCTGCGGTGTCTCTGGTTCAGGAAAAAGTACGTTAATAAACAAAGTCTTGGTAAATGCTTTAAAGATGTATTTTGACGAACCTGTAGAAAAATTTCCAAAATGTTCAGAAATAAAAGGCTCTCTTTCCATTATAAAGGATATACAATTAGTAGATCAAAACTCTATTGGTCGTTCTTCAAGAAGTAATCCAGCTCTTTATACTGGAGTTTTTGATGATATAAGGACTTTGTTTGCCAACCAGCAGTTAGCAAAAGCAAGAAAGATAAAACCGGGTTATTTTTCTTTCAACGTTGATGGAGGTGGAAGATGTGAAGCTTGTAAGGGAGATGGAACAATAGAAGTAAAAATGCAGTTTATGGCAGATGTTAGCCTACAATGCGAAGAATGTCATGGCAAAAGATATAAACAGGAAGCCTTAGAAATAAAATACAAAGGCAAGACAATAGCGGATGTTTTGGAAATGAGTGTTGATCAAGCCTATGACTTTTTTGATGACAAAAAAGATAGTTGCGTTCAAAGAATTAATTATGTTTTACATATATTAAGACAAGTTGGGTTAGGCTATCTTACATTAGGACAATCGCTATCCACTCTTTCGGGCGGAGAAGCACAGAGAATAAAGCTTGCAACCTACTTGCAAAAAGGCAAAAGCCTTAAACCTACGCTGTTTGTCTTTGATGAACCAACAACAGGTCTTCATTTGGACGATATAAACAAGTTGAATGAATGCTTTGATGCCTTGATAGACAACAATCATTCTGTTGTCATAATAGAACATCACTTAGATATAATCAAAACAGCAGATTGGCTGATAGAATTAGGAGAAGGTGGTGGAAAACATGGAGGAAAAATCATCTTCACAGGAACTCCTAAGGAACTGATAAAGCAAAATAATACTCCAACTTCTAAGTTTTTGAAAGAAAAAATGTAGTTATTTTTATTGTCGTAATAAAATTTATACTACTTTTGTAACCTGAATGGCACAAAATAAAAAAGAATAATCATGAACAAAGATAATTACTGCATCATAATGGCTGGAGGCGTAGGCAGCAGATTCTGGCCTATGAGCAGATTAAAAAGACCTAAGCAATTCTTGGATGTATTGGGTATTGGAGAAAGCCTAATACAAATGACATATAGAAGAATACAGAAAATATGTCCTCAAGAGAATATCTATATAGTAACAAATGAGATATACAAAAACCTTGTCAAAGAACAATTACAAGGAATTAATGAGGACAACATAGTAACTGAGCCTGCAAGAAGGAACACTGCTCCTTGTATAACCTATGCTAACTTCAAGATAGGTGCTATTAATGAGAATGCAAACATCATTGTTGCAGCATCAGACCACCTTATCTTAAATGAAGATGAGTTTGTTAAAACGGTGAATAAAGCCCTTGAGGTTACAAAGGAAAGCGATGTGCTGGTAACTCTTGGAATAAAACCTTCTTATCCAAACACAGGCTACGGTTATATTCAGTTTGACAACAATGACTTTATTCCAAAAGACAGGGATATAAAAAAGGTGAAAATATTTACAGAAAAGCCAGACTTAGAAATGGCTAAAAAGTTTATAGAAAGTGGTGATTTCCTTTGGAATTCAGGTATTTTTGTCTGGTCGTTGAAGTCTATCAACAAAGCGTTAAGCCAATACTTGCCAGAAGTTTATAATATATTCCTAAAAGGTCAGGACTACTACAACACAGACAAGGAAGACTCATTCATAAACGAAGCCTATACATCTTGTCCTGCAATTTCTATTGACTACGGTGTTATGGAAAAAGCCGGAAACGTCTATGTTATTCCTTCAGACTTTGGTTGGAGTGATGTCGGCACTTGGAAAGCTTTGTATAACGTAAGGGAAAAGGATGAAAATTCCAATACCATTATAGGAAAGAACGTAATGGTGTATGACACCAAGAACTCTATTGTCAATGTACCAAAAGATAAACTTGTGGTTCTGCAAGGTTTGGACGGATATATTGTCGTGGAGTCGGAAGGAGTCCTTATGATTTGCAAAAAAGAGGAAGAACAGCGTGTAAAACAGTTTATTACAGATATTGAAGTTCAAAAAGGAATAGAGTATCTGTAAAATCCTTAAAATCAAGATAAAATAAAACAGAAAAAAGACTTGATGTTTATGTGCAAAAGATCAAGTCTTTTTTCAAAAAGTCTTGATTCTAATTTAAAAAGATCAACTCTTTTTTTCTGGAGTCTTAGTCTTTTTTCAAGAAGGTGATTTATCTTGATTTTTAAACCTTATTTTGCGAAAAATAGAGCAAATTTTTCTTACAAAAGACTTTAATGTGGCTATTTTTTATGTAAATAAAATTTAAAAATACCTGAATTGTAAAATAAATTATGTGATATTTACGTTATACTTTTTGACTTCAATATAAAAAAACACAATGGATACTATAAAAAGAATAGAAATCAAAAACCTTTTTACAGGACAAGCAAAGGAAAAAGTTAATCAACCTGTATGTGTAAAAGGTTGGGTTAGAACAAAAAGAGGAAACAAAGCCGTAGCTTTTATTGCATTAAATGACGGAAGTACTATAAATAATATACAAGTTGTTGCTGACGTAGAAAAATTTGGTGAAGACTTACTGAAAAGAATAAGCACAGGAGCATCTCTAAGAGTCAATGGAACTCTTGTTGAAAGCATGGGTAAGGGACAGAGTGTAGAAATACAAGCTTCTGAAATAGAGATATATGGTCAAGCAGATGTGAGTACATATCCTTTACAAAAGAAAGGACACACTATGGAATTTCTTAGAGATATTGCTCATTTGCGTCCAAGAACCAATACCTTTGGTGCTGTTCTAAGAATACGCCATAATATGGCTTTTGCTATTCATAAGTATTTCAATGACCATGGCTTTTTCTATTGGCATAGTCCAATCATAACTGCTTCAGATTGCGAGGGAGCTGGAGAAATGTTTCAGGTAACGACTTTAGACTTGGACAACTTACCAAAGAATGAATCAGGAAAGACGGATTATTCCAAGGATTTCTTCGGAGAGAGTACTTTTATGACCGTTTCTGGACAGTTAGAGGGCGAACTTGGAGCTACATCCATAGGAAAGATATACACATTCGGTCCTACTTTCCGTGCAGAGAACTCTAATACTCCACGACACTTGGCTGAGTTCTGGCATGTTGAACCTGAAATGGCTTTCTACGATATAAACGACAATATGGACTTGGCAGAGGATTTCATCAAGTATCTTGTGCGTTACGCTTTGGAAAACTGCAAAGATGATATTGATTTCTTGTGCAAAATGTATGATAATACACTTGTAGAACGATTAAACTTTGTTATTTCCCACGACTTTAAACGTTTGACTTATACAGAGGCTATCTCTATTTTGGAAGAAAGCAAGCACAAGTTTGACGTTCCTGTTTCTTGGGGGATAGACTTACAGTCAGAACATGAGCGCTATCTTGTAGAACATCATTTTAAATGTCCTGTTATTTTGACAGACTATCCTAAGGAAATAAAGTCATTCTATATGAAACAGAATGATGATGGCAAAACCGTAAGAGGTATGGATATTCTCTTCCCTCAGATTGGAGAGATAATAGGAGGTAGCGAAAGAGAAGCCGACTTTGATAAACTGCTTACAAGAATGAAAGAACTGAATATGAATCTTGAACCTTATCAGTGGTATTTGGATACAAGACGATTTGGAACTGTTCCTCACTCTGGTTTTGGTTTAGGTTTTGAACGACTATTGATGTTTGTTACAGGAATGACAAATATAAGAGACGTTATTCCTTTCCCACGTTATCCAAAAAATGCTAAGTTCTAATGATTTCTAATTCTTTAACAACCAAAATGCAGACAAAGTTTGCACCTGCACAGATTCAGTTCATGAAGCTGTTGCAGTTGCCTTTGCAGTCTTTGGACCAAAGAATAAAAGAAGAATTGGAAAAAAATCCCATCTTGGAAGAAACACAGGAAAAGACTTCTGAAGATATTCAGAAAATAAATGATGACAGCGAAGATGACTATGGTCTTTCTATGTATTTTCAAGATGATGAGTTATCGGATTACAAACGTACCCTAAGAAGAAACAATAGTGAAACACATGTAGAGGCTGGGAATATTTTTTCCTCAGGCTCTACTTTTTATGAAGACTTGTTATCTCAACTTTCTATGCTTGACCTTTCAAAAGAAGAGCAGGAGATAGGAAAAAACATTATCGGCAATATTGATGAGAATGGTTATCTTACTCGTTCAATAGAAGCAATAGCCGATGATTACTTCTTTACAAACAACAAGGAGATTCCTGTTAAGCAAGTAGAGAAAGTCCTAAAAGAAATACAAGGATTTGAACCTGCAGGTGTAGGAGCAAGAGATTTGAAAGAGAGTCTGCTTTTGCAACTAAAAAAGAAGTCTAATATAGATAGCGTTGAGGATAAAAAAATACAGCAGCAACGTATAAAGAAGTCTGAATCAAAAGAACTCGCACTTGCTCTGAAGATATTGGAAAACAACACATATTTTGAAATGTTTAAAAATAAACAATATCAAAATATGATACAGAAAATGAAAATAACTCGTGAGCAGTTGGATGCTGCAATAAATCTCATAAAAACTCTCAATCCTAAGCCCGCAACTTCTAATGGCGGTGATTCTTCTGTGTATGAGAACATATATATCACACCTGATTTTATTGTTTGGAATAATAACGGCAGAGTTGAATTTCAGTTGAACAAATCTTACACTCATTCACTTAGAGTAAGCCCTTATTATTCTGAAATGCTGGAAAAATATAGGCAGATAAAGAAAAAAAATACTGAAGAACGACAGGCTTTTAACTTTATAAAGGAAAAAATGGATTCCGCTAACGAGTTTATCTCTGCATTAGATAATAGAGATGATACTCTTAGTAGGGTTATGGCTGCAATAATCAAGTTCCAGTATTCTTATTTTCTTGAGGGAGATATTGACAAACGTAAGCCAATGCGTTTAGTAGATATTTCAAATATGACTGGTTGTGATATATCTACTGTTTCTCGTGTTGCAAGTAATAAGTATGCTCAAACACACTTTGGCACTTTTCTTTTGAAAGATTTCTTTTCTAATGCCTTGGAGGATACAGAGGGAAATATAGTTTCTTCTGACGCGGTGAAGTCTTTGATAACAGAACTAATAGAGAACGAAGACAAAAGAAAACCTTTGACAGACGAGAAAATAGTAGCCCTATTAAAAGAAAAAGGTTATGATTTAGCACGTAGAACGGTGGCAAAATATAGAGACCTTTTGGGTATTCCTGTAGCAAGATTGAGAAAAATACTTTAATTGATGAAGAAAGCAAAAAATATAATAAACATATATAATAAGGTAAAGAGAATTTTCTTGTTCTCTTTTTTGTTTGTTTTATTTTTCCTTCCGTTTATCAATACTCTTGCTCAAAACACCAACGAAGATACCCGTTCCAAGAATAGACGCTTCGCTGATTCTATGTATTACGAACATACTGTTAAGAAGCAAGAAAAGGAGAAGCACAAAACAGATACAACTGCTTTAAAAAAACTCTCAATAAAGACAGACACAACAAAGCAAGTGCTTAAAGAAAAGTCTGAGATTCCTTCTTCTTGTCTTTATCAACAAACATGGATAACTGATAAGGTGAAGGCAGGAAATATTTCTTTGAGAGATTTACCTGATGAATTAACAATAAGACTTTGTGGTAAGGATGGTAAAGATGATTTCTGTTTTCCATACAAAGGAGTTAGAACATCTCCTTACGGCTGGCGTTGGGGTAGAGCTCATACAGGAGTTGATATTGCTTTAAATACAGGAGATAATATTTATGCTGCTTTTGATGGTGTTGTTAGAGTAGCAAAATATAATGGAGGTTATGGTAATATGGTTCTTATACGTCATTACAATAATCTTGAAACATTATATGGACATATGTCTGCTCTTAAAGTAAAACCTGGACAAAAAGTAAAAGCAGGTGATGTTATTGGATTAGGAGGCTCAACAGGAAGAAGCACAGGTCCTCATCTTCATTTTGAAATACGACTTCTATATGCTTGCATAGACCCTGAATGGATTGTAGATTTAAAAAACCATCGTTTGAAAACTAAGATAATAAAAATAGACAAGTCTTTCTTTGGAGTAGCGGCTTCAGAAACTATAGCAGAGAATAGAACTCGTCCAACAAAACTCTCAAAAGTCAATCGTTGTATGAAAGGAACTCATTATGTTTCTTCATCGGAACTTGCTTCGCTTATAACAAAAAGAGAGAAGAAACTTAGTGAATTTGTTAAAATAAATAATGAAGATAAAGAAACTTGGAGATACTACAAAGTAAAAAAAGAAGATACCATAGAAACTATTTGCAAACGTTATAGAATACGAAAAGAAGACTTTATAGCAATAAACAATATCAAAGACGGAACAATTAAAGAAAAACAAAAAGTCAGAGTAAGATAAGTTTTAATGGATTTTTTGTAATTTCGCACTCTGATACAAAAATACTAATGTTATGAATGAGGTAAAAAACACAATAAGCATAGATATACATAATCTGACTAAAGAATACGGGACACAAACGGCTTTAGATGATGTCTCTCTTTCTATTAATGAGGGTGAAATTGTTGGTCTTTTGGGTCCAAATGGAGCAGGTAAGAGTACAATGATGAAGATAATTACTTGTTTTATTCCTGCAACAAAAGGAGAAGTAAAAGTGTATAACTATGATACCAATGAAGAACCAATGAAAATACGTTCTCTTATTGGTTACTTGCCAGAACAAAATCCTTTGTATAACGAACTTTATGTAAGAGAGAACCTTGAGTTTATCGCAGGAATACATGGAATAAAAGGTAAAGAGGCTAAAGAGAGAGTTGAACAGATGATAGAGAAGGTAGGTTTGACAAAAGAGGTGAGAAAGAAAATAGGAATGCTTTCCAAAGGATATAAACAACGTGTTGGTATTGCACAAGCATTGATACACAATCCAAAGATTCTTATACTTGATGAACCAACAACGGGATTAGATCCTAATCAATTAGTGGAAATACGTTCTCTTATAAAAGAATTAGGAAGAGATAAGACTGTAATCCTTTCTACTCATATAATGCAGGAAGTAGAAGCTGTATGTTCTCGTGCTATTATAATAAACAATGGAAGACTTGTGGCAGACGATAGTGTTAAATCATTAGCTCAAGGAGAAAGTTTGGAACAAAAATTTAGAGAAATAACAAGAAATATTTAATGAAACTATCATATAAGTACATATTATTTGTTCTTTCTGCTTTTGTTACACTTGTTTTGAGTGGTCAGGAAATAGAAATCAATACAAATGGTGTAATAAACGAGGATATTGACACAATCTCTTATTATGGAAGCAGTCAAACTCTCTTTAATCCTTTGCTTGCTAAGTTTCGTGCAATGATTGTTGAGGGAAAACAGCAGATAAACGTTATTCATATAGGAGACGATTATGTGGCTAATGATGTTATGACTGAAGAAGTAAGAAAAAACCTTCAATCTTTTATGCCTGGACTTGAAGCCTCACGAGGAATGATTTCTCCTTCTATCAAAGAAACATCAAATAGTTATAAGATAAAATACTCTTCGGGTTGGACTTCTAATAGTATTACCTCCAATTCCGACAAGGCAAACATCGGATTATTTTTATCAAACATATATACTAACCATTCTAATGAAAGTATTGATATAAACGTTAATAATAAAAACTCAATAAAGTATGACTTTAACTCTTTTAGAGTCTATCATAGCGAATTAAACACAGGCGATAGACTGAAGATAGAAGATATGAATGTTGCTTATCAGACTATCTACAATAAAGAAGAAGGATATACAGAGTTTTTATTATCAGACTATGTTTCTTCAATTAGAATAGTCTTAAACAAACAAGGGAGGAACGACTTTTATATTTACGGATTTTACTTTCAGAACAATGATGCAGGAGTTGTATATAATAGTCTTAGTTTAAATCATCTTAGAGTAAAAGACTTGAACAATAGTTCGGATTTGTTTTCTTCTCAACTTCAGAGTTTGGATATGGATTTATTTGTTCTTTCTTTGGGATTTAGTGATGTTAGTGAAGAAATAAATGAACAAGATTTTGAGACTGATTTAATCAATCTAATAACTAAGATTAGAAAGACTAAACCTAATATTCCAATACTGCTAACGACTCCTGTGGAAACATGGTCGCAGAAACGAAGAATAAATTCTAATATTTCTCAAAGCATAAAGGTGTTCTCTTCTGTAGCAAACAAAACAAATTGTGCTGTATTTGATTTATATAGTGTTATGGGAGGAAATAATTCAGCAAAAAAACTTCACTCCAAATCTTTAATGCAAAATGATTTAATCCATCTTACAACAAAAGGCTATCAATTGGCAGGAGATTTGTTGTACAATGCTTTTTGGAAAGAGATAGAAAAAAGTTCATCAATACATTGATTTCAATAATATATTTTAACACCTCAAGAAGATGAAAAAAATATTTATAACCATAATACTGCTATCTGTTGTAGCGAATGTTTATGCTCAAAGGTTTAATAACTTTTCAGACAATACAGACGAGTATATCAATAACTTAGAAGAGTTATACAAGACTGACGCTAATATGAAAAAAGAGCAAAAAAAGGAATGGGAACTTCTGATGCCAAAATATGATAGCGTTTGGAATACATTCTCGTCTTCTCACAAAAAAGATGTTGTCAAACTGTCTCAACTTATGCTGAAAAAGAATATCAGAGCAAGGAACGGTTTCTATGATTTTTTGCTTACCCAGATTGCTTTTACCTCTTCTAATCAATCCAATGAAAGTTATAACCAATGGCTGAAAGGAATGCATAAGTACCTTTCAGAACATAACATTACTATCTTTAACAAAGCAATGGAGGCTACTTATAATCTTCTTGCCAATAATTGTATTTATCTTTCCAAAACAACTCGCTGGGCTTTTGATGAAAATGTAAGTTATATTTTTAGGGAAGATACAGCACGAGGAGTTTATGCTGATTTCTCTAATCCAATAAATCTTACCTATTCTTCATCCTCTGATGCGAATACTATTTATAATACCATTGGTCGTCTTTATCTTATGGAAGAGAATTGGGAAGGACGCAACGGCATCGTTACTTGGGAAAAGGTAGGATTAAACAAAGATAGTGTCTATGTTACTCTTGGTAAATACAATGTTGTTTTAAAAACAGCCGGATTCAATGCTGATAGTGTGCAATTTGTTAATAAAGAGTATTTCTCTCATACTTTGGACGGATATTTCACCGATATTTGTTCCGAAAAGGTAAAAGGCAAAGGCAAGTATCCTCTGTTTAATTCCTACAAAAGAGAGGAGATAATTAAAAACGTTTTTCCTCATGTTGATTATGTTGGAGGTTTCACTCAACAAGGAGGACGTTTTCTTGGAACAGGTGATGTCAAAGAACCTGCACGTTTAGTCTTCTATAAAGATGGTGCTGTCTTTATGGTAGCTAAGGCAATAGAACATCCTTTTTCAAGAGAAGGTATAATAACAGACAATTGTCAGGTAACGTTTTACATAAACAAGGACTCTATTTACCACCCGGGGACTAAGATGAATTTTAATAAGAGTACAAGACAGATACTTTGTTCTGATACAAAAACAGGAATATCTTCTTCACCTTGGGTTGATTCTTATCATTGCTTGGATATTTACACCGAAGCTGTTTATGCTGGCTTAGATGAACACACAATAGAATTTACTTCAATAAAAGGACCAAACAAGAAAAGTTTTGCAACCTTTGAAAGTAACAACTATTATTCTGCAAAACGCTGGTATGAGGTTCAAAAGATGGATGAAATATCACCATTGGAGAGAGTTATGCTATACACCAGCAAAACAGGAAAGAAAATCTTCACCGTTAAGCAGTTTTCAAAATACACCGGCTTAGATGAAACTCAATGTAAATTGCTTTTGATGAATCTTTCTTTAAATGGCTTTATGAGTTATGAGTCATACAGAGAAACTGCAGTAGTCAAAGACAAACTCTATTCATACATAAAAGCTAACCGTAAGCAACAAGATTATGATGCTTTACGTTTCACTTCTTCAACAAGTCAAGGAGAAGCTAATGCTGTGCTGAATATGTTTGATATGGATTTGAGACTTAGTGGAGTTGAAACATTTTATGTCAGCGATACTCACAGCGTATCCATAACTCCAAAAGGCGGAAAGATGATTATGCAGAAAAATAGAGACTTTTCTTTTGATGGTTTGATTGCAGCAGGCAGATTCCGTATGTCAGGAACAGATTGTAAGTTTTCTTATGATGATTTCAAGATAAACCTTCCGCAAATGGATTCAATGAAGTTTTATGTTCCTTCTTTTACCGATTCCAATACTTTTGTAATGATACAAACACCTATTCAAAAACTTTCCTGTGAGCTTGTTATTGATTCTTCCACAAACAAAAGTTCCATAAAGAAAATAGACGGTTATCCTTTGCTGACCTCATTAAAGAACTCCTTTGTTTATTATGACTATGCCCATATCCAAGGTGGAGTATATAACAGAGAGAACTTCTATTATGAACTTCAACCATTTGTAATCAGAAATATGTTCTCTTTCAAATCAGAGGACATCCGATTGCAAGGAGAGTTGCATTCAGCAGGGATATTCCCTACTATTAATGAACCATTGGTTGTTATGAGAGACTATTCCTTAGGATTTAAAAAAGATTTCTCTACTAATAGTTTAGCAGTCTATGGAGGCAAGGCTAAATACTATAACTCAGTGGATTTAAGTGCTAACGGTTTGTTAGGAACAGGCAGGTTTGAATATGGTTCTTCATCGTCTTTGTCCAAGAAATTTGTCTTCCATCCTGATTCTATGTTTTGTATGACTCAGAGTTTTGAATACAAAGCACCAGAGGTAAAGGTAACAAAAACATCAGAACATTTTTATCCTTCATTAGACTATATGATAGTGGAACAAAAGGCAGAACCTTTTGATATGTATAAAAATAATCATTCTCAACACAAAGGCTATCTTAAAGTAACTTCCTCTGCTTTGACAGGAGGTGGCGAAAATCACACTGATGAAATGATTGTAAGAGCAGAAGACTTTAAGTATTTGCCTGATGGTTACACTTCTGACAGTGCCTCTTTGACTATCCTTTCTTTAGATAGGAATAGTGTAGCCTTTGAGTCTGAAGACCTGAAAGCAAGTGTTAGTTTAAAAGAAAGAAAAGGTAATTTTACTTCTAAAACAGGAGTAAGACAAAGCACAATGCCTATGTTACAGTATATGTGTTTTGCTGATAAGTTCTCATGGGATATGGATACTAAACTTCTTTCTTTGCAAAAATCCGGCACAGGTAACACTTCTTTAGCAATGGAAGGCAAAAACATAAAAGAACTTTTGGATTTAGAACAAGAAGGTGCTGAATTCATAAGCATTCATCCAAATCAAGACAGTTTAAGTTTCCATTCTACCAACGCAAAACTCAACCTACAGACAAAAGAACTAACAGCTCAAGGTGTATATCTAATAAGATGTGCAGATGCAGCCATAAAACCGTCAAACAACACAATAGTTCTTCATCCAGGAGCTCAAATGGATACTATAGAAAAGGCAGATGTTTTGTTCAATACAGCAAATCGTCTTCATCTTGCTTACAATTCAAGAGTACATATAGCCTCAAGAAATCTATATTCTGCTAATGGTTTTATAGATTACAAAGATGCAGAAGGAAAGAAGACTCCTGTATTTTTCAAAGAAATAACTTCTGCAACAGGTTATTCTGTTGGTTATGCTGATATACTTAAAGAACAACCGTTAAATCTTAGCGATGCATTCCGTTTCTATGGTGAAGTAAGCGTTGTTGCTCAGGATTCTGCATTTATGTTTGATGGTGGAGTAAGTATTGCCTTGGCTTGTTCAGATAAAGAAAGTCCTTATTTGAAGTTTTCTTCAAAAATCAACGCAGAAAACATAGAGATACCTATTTCAGAAGCTCCTGTAGATGTTGATGGAAATAGAATAACAACTTCTATTCTTTTCAAGGAAAGAAATCTTGAACCTAAACTTGCTTTCTTTACCTCTGACGTAGAAGGAGACAATGTGTTCCTTAAGGCAAAAGGTTTCCTTACATACGATAAGAAATCTAATGAGTATCGTATTGCCAGCAAAGAGAAGTTAGAAGATTTTGCTAACGCAACAGGAGATTATCTTACTGTAAATCGTTCTTCATGCAAATCTAAAGGTTTAGGAAATATACAAATAGGATTACCTTTAGGAGGAGTAGTGGAAAGCAACAACTATGGTGAAATATCTTTAAGCGGAGAAAACACTTCCATAAAAATGTCTATGGCTCTTATGTTCCCATTCTCAGACGAAGCACTCAATATTATGGGAGCAAACCTTTATGATGATATGAATTTGGAACAATTAGATATTGAAAACTCTCGCTACAAAGAGTATCTGCCTTATATCTTTGGAGTAGAGAAGGGAGAAGAATATCTGATTGATTTAGTCAGCAACAATGAGTGGGAAAAGATACCAAAGGAAATGGCTTTCACTATGTTCTTGCCTGATGTCAATCTTCGTTGGGACGAAATACGCAATTGCTATCTTGCTATGGGTGATGTTTCTGTAGGTATTGTAGGCAAACATCAGATAAACAAGAAAATCAAATCTCGTATCCAGATGATAAAGACAGGTGTTTCCACAGAAATACGTATCTATTTGGAACAAGATATGGACAATTGGTACTACTTCTCTTACAATGGTGCAAGTATGTCGGCTGTTTCTTCTGATGAGAATTTCAACGATTTGGTTAAGAACGCAAAGAAAAACGAGTTCAAAGGAAAGAATGGCAAGATATATACTTTCCGTCTTGCTCCTGAGGCTGACAAACGTAACTTTATCCGTAGTATAGAACTAAATGAATAACCCTTACAATAAAAAAATAGAAATAACGTTATAAGAATTAAAAAGATTTAGAAATGAAAAGATTATTAATAATAACAATAGCGTGCTTTGGACTGTTGTTTTCTGTTTATTCTCAAGAAATACAACAGAGTTGCACAATCATAGAAACCTCTGTAAAGAACAACTTGTATTACAATTTTACTCTTTCTGGTGATGGCTTTTTGTCATATAATTGGGGTGATAATAATGATAATCACACAACAATCTCTGTGGATTTAAGCAAGGTAACAATATCTAAGGATTATACTCTTGCTTCTCCCAAAGTATGGATTAACTGCATTGATAATAATTCTTGTATAGACGAAGTAGGCACAATGGGAGCAAGAGATGGAATGTATTTCAATTATTCAAAAACCTATCTGCCGGCAAACAACGATGCAGATATGGAAGCGATGTATATGCATTTGAATTATTTGATTAAAGTAGCAACAGGTAAATATTAAGAACAAAAAAGACTTGGTTTTAAAAAATTAAATCTTGATGTTAAAGGTACAAAGAGTTGGTTTTAAAATTTTTAAATCAACTCTTTTTTTTATCAACTCTCAATTTATTTCCATTCAAAGGTGTTGATGATATGTTGCATATCTTCTTTCAGTCTTTTTACAACAGAAGATACGGAGTCGTTGTTTGGAGCAATTTTGTTGTTAAGGGCAAAACGTATGAAATGTCTTGTACTGTCTGTCAAATAAAACTGATAAGGGGAGACAACATCTCTTCCTTTTAACTCAAAAGCAGTACCAAATACCCTGCGTTCTTGGTTTTTGTAATCTTGTTGAAGTATGCCTGCAGATAGTTTTTCATGTCTGTTGATGAAAGTAAAACAATCATTCACTGCATCTTTTAAGTCCGATTTGGAAGTAAGATTAAAATAACTTACATTGATTTCAAAATTATATTTCTCCACATTTAAGTTAAACCAATATGTGTTTTTGTTTTTGCTTTCCAATCTTTCTATTCTGCAATCCTTAGGATATTCAAAAACAAAGGGCAAATCCTTATTCTCAAAACGAATATACTCTGATTTTTTCACATCAAGTCGTAGGTAAGTAGGCGGTTTTGGTTGTTCAGGAGCTTTTTCACAAGCAGCAAATATCAACATACAAAGTGTAATGCAAGAAGTTAGAAATACATTTTTTTGAATAGATTTCATATTATGATATATTTTTTTATTATTTTTGCAAAAATAATTCTTTTATCTGAATATTTTGCAACGAAACGACAAAAATATTGTCATATACATTGAAATAAATAACAAAAAATATGAAAAAGTATAACTTTGCTTTTATAATTATAGTGCTGTGTTTATTGTTTAGCAGCAACAGTTTCTCACAAGTAACCGTTACACCTTATTCTGGTTCTATAGCCAATCTTATTAGACAAAATTTTATTTCTGATTCCAGCGTGGAATTAGTTACGGCTTATGGTTATGAACCTAAGTTTAATGGTCAAACTACAATAAGTTATCCTGCATATAATCAATTGGGAACATTTACTAATGCAAATACCTCAGGAACAAATATGCCTTTGTCTTCAGGTATTGTTATGGTTACAGGAATATGTACAGATGCAGGGAGTACTTCATCTCAAACTATCGCAAGTTCTGTTGCTTCTCCTCCTTGTGAAAATTGTGCTTTATCCTATTCTCCTTCCTTATACTATGTTTATCGTGCAACAGGTGCTACTAATAGTATGAATGACGTAGCATGCATGTCTTTTTGGATAGTTCCTAAGAGTGAAAGAATATCTTTTGGTTACTCGTTTGCATCAGAGGAATATCCAAATTATGTTTGTTCTTCATTTAATGATGTTTTCGGATTTTTTATCTCAGGACCATACGATGAGAATGGAAATCTGATTGGTGACGGTTCTGTAGGAGAGGTATATCAGAACGAAAATATTGCTATTATCCCTAATACAGATGATGCTGTTATGATAAATACTGTAAATGGAGGAGAATCTCACGGTTCAGCTTCTCCTTGCATTCTTACAAACACTCAATATTTCAGATCTAATTACACCAATCCAAGCAATAATTGTGAAATGGGAGGATATACAGTTGATTTAACAACAAAGAAGATAGAGGTTGCTCCTTGTTACAGATACAGAATAGAATTGGCTATTGCAGATATTGGAGACAAGGCATATAATTCAGCAGTTTATCTAAAAGCAAATTCTTTGCAAGCAGATATGATAACTGTCTCCGGAATAGATGATGAAGCCGTAGAACATACACAAGAAGGTTATCCTGTATATGTTAAAGGCTGCAGTAAGATGAAAGTAAAGGTTGAGTCCAATTATAGAATGGAAACAAATAAACAGTACTCTGTAGAGGTGAGCAAAACAGCTGGCAGTTCACTGACCTTGGGAGAAGACTACGTTTTAGAGGATGCTCAAGGCAATGAAGTTGGAAGCACTGTAACTATTCTAAGAAATGAGATGGAAACAGATTTCTATATATCATTCCTTCACAATCCTAATAAAGAAGCTCTTTCTCAGGATACTCTTTTACTTGTTTCTGAGTTTGTAAATGATTGTACTCCTCGTGATACTATTTACATTGTTTTGAGAGAACCAGCACCTATGGACGCATACGCAATAGGAGGAAAAACATATTGCGACAATGAACTTCCTTTGACTGAAGAGATAACTGTCGTAAGCAAAGGCGGTCATAAGTATATGAGGACTGTAATAACAAACTCTTTGAACGAAAATCCTTTTGAAGACTTAACAAGATACGAAAACGCCGATTCTGTTGTTGTTGTGTTTAATCCTGTTATTCACGACCCTGTATTATTCTACATAGCAGTTGAAGATTCTTGTGGAAGATCATTCTTTGACACCATAGAGTTTAAGATTCAAGGAGCAAACACCACTGCTTCAATTAGCGAAGACCGTATTTGTGAGGGTGATCAAGTTACTCTTTCTTGTCCAGCAACAGCAGAATATGCTTGAACTTCTCAACCTGTGGATGAAACTCTATTTGGACAAGAAACAGTAAGAGAACCTAAGGTTTCGCCATCAAAGAATACACAATATACTGTTACCATTAGAGATGAAAATGGTTGTATTGCATCTGATTCTGTAAGCATTATTGTTGTGCCAAAAGTAAAAGCAAGAATGTCTTTATCTACTCATACTTTAAGACTATCTGATGCTACGCTATTGTATGAAGATGTTACAATAAATGGAGCAGACAGATTCTGGAATTTAGGAGACGGAACAACAACAAATCTTGTCGCAGGAGCAGAAACATATCCTACAACAGATACAGGAACATACGAAATAATGCTTATTGCTTATAATTCTGCAGGTTGTGCTGACACTGCTGTTGATTATGTAAGAGTTTTACCTGATTTTACTTTTTATATACCAAATGCATTTATTCCTGGTGATGCCGACGAAAAACTTTCAATCTTTAGACCTGTAGGTTCAATGTTAGAATACTATACTTTAGACGTATATAATAGATGGGGAGCAAAAATATTTAGTGGAAAACCTAATGAAGGCTGGGACGGAAGAGTAGATGATGACTTTGCTCAACAAGGTACATACGTTTATGATATTTATTATAAAGACGGCGAAGGTTTATTGCAGAGAAAAACAGGAACATTTGCTGTCTTGCCAAAAAGCGATGTCAAATAAACAACAATACGAACTAATCAAACTAAAAGAAGTAACTTCTACTCAGACCTATCTTATAGATAAGGATGACGGTCTTTCGTTGCAGGAATTTACTACTGTATATACAACAAACCAAACCCTTGGAAGAGGACAAGCAGATCATAAATGGGAAAGTGAAAAAGATAAGAACATCAGTTTTTCCTTTGTGTTGAGACCTATTTTCCTCAATCCTTCAAATCAATATCTTATCACAAAAATTATTTCTCTTGCTATCGCTGATGTGTTGCAAGAATATGGAATAGATGACGTCAAAATAAAGTGGCCAAACGACATATACGTAAAACAAAATAAAATATGCGGAATATTGGTGCAAAACAAAATAATAGGCAATGAACTTTCCGCCGTATATGTTGGAATAGGAATCAATATAAATCAAAAAGATTTTCACTTAGCTCCAAATCCTACTTCTTTTCTATTAGAGAAGGGAAGGGGATTTAATACTACCCAAGTTTTCAACTCTTGTATGCAAAGAATAATACATAAATATGAGGATTACAGAAAAGGGAAACTTAAGGATTTGGATAAAGAATACTTGGAAAAATTGCTGTTCTTCAAGGAATATCATAAGTATGAATATGACAATAAAGTCATAGATGCAAAGATAATAGATGTTAATGAATTTGGACATCTTATCCTGCAAGATAAAGACGCCACTATATATACCGCAGAACTAAGGGAAATAAAGTTTTTGTTGTAAGAACAATACCAATATAAGCTCTTGTTTTTCATTTATTTATATTTAAATAAAAAAGAGTTGATCTTTTTTAAAAAAGACTTGATGTTTATATACAAAAGAGTTACTCTTTATACACAAAAGAGTTGATGTTTTTCAATCAACTCTTTTATTTTATTATTTAAGTT
>R24__coassemble_513_pt1 | contig 25948 bp, 24 predicted proteins | sample R24__metabat2_high_PE_045 | metagenome-assembled genome bin R24 | reverse complement strand
GCAAGAAGCAAAAAAAGAGAGAAAAAGTCGCCCATTTTATGTAGAAAACAAAAAGAGATTTTCTCTTTTTGTTTAAAGAGGTGTTAATAAAAAGAAAATGAGAACATTTTTTAGTTTTTTTCTCACTAATTTGTTCTACGATAACAAAAAAATCTCACTATTAATATCTGTTTGCAAAAAAAGTTTTATTTTTGCAAACATAAAATTAAACTATTCTATTATGTATATACACAAAGAAGGATACAAAATATCTATATTGTCAATAGTATTTGCAGCCATAGTAACTGCAATAATGTTTATTTTTGTCAGAAATAACGATTGGATTCTTTATTTTTCTGTTGCTGTTTGCTGGATTTTAGCTTTTGTGATAGTTAGATTTTTCCGTATGCCAAAGAGAGAGTTGGTTGTCAATGAAAATAAAGTGATTTCTTCGGCAGATGGTACTATTGTGGTAGTAGAACAAGTTTATGAGTCTGAATTTTTAAAAACAGATTGTATTCAAGTATCTACGTTTATGTCTCCTAATAATGTACATGTAAATCGTTATCCTATTTCAGGTAAGATAATATACACCAAATACTATGACGGAAAGAAGTTATATGCACGTAATCCTAAGTCTTCTTTCTTAAATGAGAGGACAAGTGTGTGTATAGAACACGAAAACGGAAAACGTGTATTGGTAAGACAGATTGCAGGAGCCTTAGCACGAAGAATAGTTTGCTATGCTAAAGAAGGCGAAACTGTAAAGCAGGGAGAAGAAATGGGATTCATAAAGTTTGGTTCAAGAGTAGATTTATTGATACCAATAGATTCTGAAATACATGTTGAAATAGAAGATAAAGTTAGAGGAGGGCAGAGCATAATAGCTACCCTATAATACTTTTTTTGTAAATGTATCAGCCTGATAGTATCGCATCTCCAATTAATATGACAGATATTTCTTCTCAAATACTTTATGAGGATAATCATATACTTATTCTAAATAAGAAAAGTTCCCAAATTGTGCATTCAGATAAAACGGGAGACATCTCATTAGAAGATTTGGTAAAACATTATCTGAAAGTTAGATACAATAAACCCGGAGAAGTGTTTTGTGGTGTTGTTCATCGTTTGGATAGACCTGTTAGTGGTGCTTTGATTTTTGCAAAAACATCAAAAGCCCTTACTCGTTTGAATGCAATGGTAAAGAATCATGAGATACAAAAGACATATTGGGCAATAACACGTTCAAAACCTCCTAAGACACAAGATACTCTGAAACATTATATTCTAAGGAATGAAAGGAATAATAAATCCTACATAACAAAAGATGTAAATAATGGTTTGTATGCAGAACTTGATTATAAGTTGATTGCTCAAAGTGATTATTATTATCTTCTTGAAGTAAATTTAAAAACAGGGCGTCATCACCAGATAAGACTTCAACTTTCTCATATTGGTTGTCCAATAAAAGGAGATTTGAAATATGGTTTCGGAAGAAGTAATAAGATAGCATCAATTTCTTTGCACGCACGCTATCTTTCTTTTATTCATCCAGTAAAAAAAGAGAGAATAGATATTGTTGCTCCTGTACCTGAAGAACCTTTGTGGCAATATTTTGAAGACTGTCTTGGCGAAAAGAATTAAAACCAACCTTTTCTGCGGAAGTAAAAGTAAAAACCTAAACCTACAAAGAACATTCCTGCGATAATAATCATAAACGCCCAAGGAGAAGAAGCAAAAGGCAGATTTACATTCATTCCATAAATACCTGAAATAAGAGTCAGAGGCAACATAATTGTAGAAATAAATGTAAGTGTCTTCATTATTTCATTTGCTTTATTGCTCTGTAGGGAATCAAATGTCTTGCTTAGACCTTCAATCAACTCTCCGTAATCTTCAACCAAGTCAAACATCTTTTGATATTGGTCTAAGATATTTCCCCAGTATTCTTCCATATCTTCTTCATAACCTTTGATTCCTCCTGATTCAAATTTATGGAAAACTCTTAGTTGAGGTTTGAAAGAAGTGTTCATTGCAATAAGGTTTTTTCTTGTAACGCTAAGATGTTCAAGAACCTCTTTAGCTTTTTTAGAAAAAATATCGAAGTTTATGTTATCTACCTCTGTTCCTATTCTTAGCACAAGAGAATAGGTTTCAACCATTAATCTGTCTAAAAGATTATAGAGTAAAGCATCGGAAGAGGAAGTTATGTCCAATGTATTGTCGTCCTCATCTTCTTCATCTTTCTTTTTTACGGGCTGAAGAGCGGACAAACGTTTCATTTCATTGAACATATTCTTCACTACCCAATGAGAAGAACCCATTGTTACGATATAATCTCTTCCCCAGAAGATTTTTACTTCTTTTAGACGGATAAAGCGATTTTGCTTGTCAAAGTAAGGAAAATGAAGAATAAGGAAATAGTAGTCATCGTATTCATCTATTTTCGGTCTTTGATTAGAGGATTTGCAGTCTTCTATGTCCAAGGGGTGAAAACCAAAAGTATCCATCAACCAATCAAAATCTTCATCAGTTGGATTATAGACTTGATACCATTTTACTTCTTCAAAATTTATTGTATCTATCATTTCTTATCCCCCTTTCCTGTTTATTTTATAGAGCATTACTCTATATGTTACTATCCTGAAACTGCAAACTTTTGAGGTCGTTTTGCGGTTGCAAAAGTAGATATTTTTTTTAATATGACAAAAAAATTAATTCTACTATTTTCTTTTAAAGCAAACAAAAACTGCTCCCGCAGATGTTGGTTTTGAGGGAGGGATATAAGGTTTTGCTTTAAAAAGTCTTCGTTTTCGTTTATCAAGTCTTCGTTTCTGTTGAAAAAGTCTTGGTTTTGGGAAACGAAAACGAAGAGTTTTCGCCTTATATTTAATTGATAATCAAGTGGTTTTAATACTCTATTTCTTTAATTAAAAAAATGTTTGAGAAATCTTCGCTTTGAAACTATGGTTTTAGGTATATGTATGAGTTCAAAGCAAAAACCTTACCTAAAACCACCGATTATTTTATGCAAAATTACGAAAAAAATCTGTAATAGCCAAATTTATTTGCATTTATTTTAGGTTGTAGGAAGTAAAAAGTGAAAATTATTTGTTGGTATATTGATTATATTTTGTCAGTAGTTTTTTTCTTATTTTCAAAAAAAGTGTTATTTTTGCAGTTTCTTTTAAAGGAACAAACATTTTTAGTAATAAATACATTAATTTACTATGACGAAAAAATACGTTTATACCTTTGGAAATATGCAAGCCGAAGGTGATGCAAAGATGAAAAATCTTCTTGGTGGAAAAGGAGCAAACTTGGCTCAAATGTGTCTTTTGAAATTACCTGTACCAGCTGGATTTACTATAACAACAGAATGTTGTACTGATTATTATGACAATGGTTGCCAACTTCCAGAAGAACTTACTTTACAAGTAATGAATGGAGTAGAGCATATTGGTAATATCATGGGAGCTAAGTATGGCAGTAGAACAAACCCTCTATTGGTTTCTTGCCGTTCAGGTGCAAGAATAAGTATGCCAGGAATGATGGATACAGTTCTTAACATAGGTCTTTCATCTGCAACAATTCCGGGACTTATTAAGCAAACAAATAACGAACGTTTTGTTTATGATTCATACAGACGTCTGATTATGATGTATGCTGACGTTGTTATGGAAAAGGCAGAAGGAAAAGCTCCTGCAGATGGTGTTGGTATCAGAAAAATACTTGACAACAAACTTGACGCTTACAAAGAAAGCAAGAAATATAAATCAGATACAGAGCTTACAAGCGAAGATTTAAAACTTTTGGCTGAGGATTTCAAAAAGATAATCAAGGAAAAACTTGGCGTAGAGTTTCCAGATGATGCTCAAGAACAATTGATGGGCGGAGTAAGAGCCGTTTTCAAATCATGGATGGGAGATAAAGCAGTATCTTATCGTAGAATAGAAAAAATACCAGAAGATTGGGGAACAGCAGTTAATGTTCAGGCAATGGTATTTGGTAATATGGGAGAAGATTCTGCAACAGGTGTTGCCTTTACAAGAGACCCGGCAACAGGAGATAATAAATTCTATGGTGAATGGCTTATAAATGCTCAAGGAGAAGATGTTGTTGCAGGTATTCGTACTCCAAATCCTTTGAATAATGCTACAAAGAACAGACATAATGAGCATATGCTTTCATTGGAAGAAAGTATGCCAGAGGTTTATCAAGAACTTGATAATGTAAGAAATATTCTTGAACGCTGGTATCACGATATGTTGGATATAGAATTTACTATCCAGCACAAGAAACTTTATATGCTTCAATGCCGTGTAGGAAAACGTACAGGAACTGCTTCTGTAAAGATGGCCATGGATATGTTGAAAGAAGGATTGATTACAGAACAGACAGCAATAATAAGAGTTAGCACAGATCAACTTGATGAACTTCTTCATCCAATTCTTGACAGTAAAGATGAAGAAAAATTTGAAGTAATAGGGAATGGTCTTCCTGCAGGTCCTGGTGGTGCTTGTGGCAAAATAGCACTATCTTCTGAAGAGGCAATTCGTTTGAATAAAAAAGGTGAAAAAGCTATACTTGTCAGAGAAGAAACAAATCCTGAAGACGTTGAAGGTATGCGTGCAGCAGATGGTATCTTCACTGCAAGAGGAGGTATGACTTCTCACGCTGCTCTTGTTGCAAGAGGTTGGGGAAAATGTTGTATTGTAGGAAGTGAAGACCTTGCTATAGACTATGCTTCAAAAGAGGTAACAATAGGAACCAAGAAATTTAAAGAAGGTGATGTTATTTCTCTTAATGGATCTAAGGGAGCAGTTTATGAAGGTGCTATAAAGATGGTTTCTCCTACAGAATCACCATTGTTTAAGGAATTTATGGCAATTGTTGATAAATACCCAACAATTGGTGTTGAAACCAATGCTGACAATCCTAAGGATACAAAACAGGCTCTTGATTTTGGAGCAAAAGGAATAGGTTTGTTCCGTATTGAACACATGTTCTATGGAGAAAATTCAGAGAAACCATTATCAATTATGCGTAAGATAATTCTTTCTGATACAACTGAAGATAGAAAGAAATATTTGGCAGAACTTCTTCCATATATGAAAGAATCTGTTAAGCAGACATTGAAAATAATGACAGGAAAACCTGTTACTGTTCGTTTGATGGACCCTCCTCTACATGAATTTACTCCAAGTGATACTGCTCAGCAAAAAGCAATGGCTAAGGCTTTGGGTATTACAATGGAACAACTACATGAGCGTATTGAGGCTTTACAAGAAGTAAATCCTATGATGGGAGTTAGAGGTGTTCGTCTTGGTATTCTTTATCCTGAAATTTCAGAACTTCAATTCCGTGCTTTATTTGAAGCTGAGGCAGAAGCAAGAAAAGAAGGATTTGATCCACATTTGGAAATAATGATACCTTTAACTATTAGTGTTGAAGAGTTAAAGCATCAGAGAAGACTTTGTGAAAAAGTTCATGTGTTGGTTGAGAACGAACAAAATGCTACAATTAACTTCAAGTTTGGAACAATGATAGAAATACCACGTGCTACTTTGGTTGCAGATCAAATAGCAAAGATAACTGATTTCTTCTCATTTGGAACAAACGACTTAACACAAATGACATTTGGTTTTAGTAGAGATGACGTTAATTCAATTCTTTCTACTTACGCAACCAAGAAGATTTTGAAGTATGACCCATTCCAGACTATAGACTTTGACGGTGTAGGTCGCTTGGTTAAGATGGCTATTGAAAATGGTAGAAAAACAAATCCTAAACTTCGTATAGGAGTTTGTGGAGAACATGGTGGAGATTCACAAAGTGTTAAATTCTTCTACCAAAGTGGAGTTAATTATGTTTCATGCTCTCCTTTCCGTGTTCCTTTAGCACGTTTGGCTGCAGCACAAGCATCAATAGAAAGAGCAGAATAATAAATAATCTTTCTGGAATTTTTCATTTTTGAGGGCTGGACTTTTTATTGTCCAGTCCTCTTTTATAAAACTTATTATACATTATTATTAAAAGATAAAAACTTTAAAACTATAATTCTAAAACCAAGAAAAATATGCGATTTTTATTTCTTTTATTACCATTAATAGCATTAGTATATGTTTTTATAAGAATATGGTATTTGCTGCCTTTTACTCCGTGTGTAAAAACTTGTCTTGTTCTCTTAGGTGTTGTAGTATTTTTGACCATGATTCTTAGTTTTGTAATAGGGTTTGATAATAAGCCAATTGTACTCTCAACTGTTGTTTATGAGATTACTACTTCGTGGTTGTTTATTCTTTTGTATCTGTTGATGATTTTTGTTGTTATGGACCTGTTAAGACTTGTTCATATACTTCCTAAAGAACTTTTGTTCAATAGTCTTAAAGGGACTTTTATGGTAGTAGGTCTTATTATTGTTGTTTTTGTTTATGGCAATATCAATTATTATCATAAAGAACGAAAAGAAATAAGCATAAAGACAGATAAAAAACTTCAAAAGCCATTGAAAATAGTAATGATAAGCGATCTACATCTTGGTTTTCATAATCAAAGAAAAACTTTTGCTAAATGGGTTGATATGATAAACAAAGAAAAAGCGGATATGATACTTATAGCAGGTGATATTATAGATATAAGTACTTATCCTTTATTTGAGCAGAAAGTTTTTGAGGAATTTCATCGTTTGAATGCTCCTGTTTATGCTTGTCTTGGTAATCATGAGTATTTTTCTCATAAGGATAAGGCTTTGGATTTCTATAATAAAGCGAATATTACCCTACTTAAAGATAGTGTTGCACAATACAAGGATGTTGTTATAATAGGTAGAGATGACAGAAGCAATATCAAAAGAAAACCTACAAAAGAGCTTGTGTTGAATGTAGATAAAGAAAAGTATCTTATTCTTCTTGACCATCAGCCTTATAATTTAGAAGAATCGCAACAGAATGAAATAGATTTCCAGTTTTCTGGACATACACATTATGGTCAGGTCTTTCCTATAAATCTTATTACTAAAGCAGTCTATGAGAAAGCATGGGGACAATATAAAAAAGGTAAAACAGATTACTACATTTCTTCTGGTCTTGGTATTTGGGGAGGAAAGTTTAGAATAGGAACAAAAAGTGAGTATGTCGTAGTAAATATATCAAACTAAAGAAAAAGAGAGCAAAGTTTAAAAAAACTTTGCTCTCTTTGTTTGGATGCGAATTCTTTATTCTTCTATCATAATCTGTCTTGTAGGGTCACTAACTTTTACTTCTGATTTTGGAAGTGTAACTGTTAATACACCGTCAGTTACTTTTGCAGATATTTTATCTTTTTCTACATCATCAGGTAGGATAAGAGTCTGTTCATACTTTGAATAAGAGAACTCTCTTCTTAGATAGCGACCTTTTTCTTTCTGTTCGTTTTCTTTTTTGCTTTCCATTTTTATGCTTAGATTTCCTTCATTATTTATATGAACTTGGAAATCATCTTTTCTCATGCCTGGAGCAGCAAGCTCAACTTTGTAATCTTTTTCTGTTTCTATAACATTGATTGCAGGAGCAGTTGCATTTATTCTTGGCATAAAGTCTGTGTCAAAAAAGTCATTAAATACACTTGGCATCCAATCGTTTGTTCTTTTCATTAATGGTAACATGATTTTTTTCTCCTATTTTTTTAATTGTTAATTATTGTTTTGTTTGTTTTCAATTTTCAAAATACAATACATTCAAATAGAATACCAAATCAACAAAACAAGTCAAAAAGTCATTTTTCTCTGACTATTTGTCATTGTAAATCAAAATTAATTCTTTTTTTATTTGTGTAGTAAATAAAAAAGTTATACTTTTGCACCCATATTTCTTAGACGCAATAATAAAGCAGATAATTTTGCGTTAGAGGATTGAAAATTAATTAAGAAACTTTTAAAAAATAAAACAAGAAATGGCAAAAGTACATATCTTTAACGCAGGTCCTTGCGTTTTACCAAAGCAAGCCACAGAGGCTACAAGAAAAGCAATAGAAAACTTTGACAACACAGGCGTTGGAGTATTAGAAATTTCTCACCGTACTCCAGGTTGGGAAAGAATAATGAGTGAAACAGTTCAACTATGGAGAGATCTTCTTCATATTCCAGAGAATTATAAAATATTATTCCTTGGTGGCGGTGCTTCTACTCAATTCTTTACAGTTCCTGCTAACCTTTTAAATAAAAAAGCTGCTTATCTTCAAACAGGTGTTTGGGCAAAGAAAGCTGCTAAAGAAGCTAAAATATTTGGTGAAACAGAAATAGTTGCTTCTTCTGAAGATAAGAACTATTCTTATATACCAAAGGGATACACAATTCCTAAAGATGCAGATTATTTCCACATCACTACAAACAATACAATTTACGGTACAGAGATAAAAGAAGATATGGATTGTCCAATTAACTTGGTTGCAGATATGTCTTCTGATATTATGTCTCGTCCTGTTGATGTATCAAAATATGCTCTTATCTATGGTGGAGCTCAAAAGAATGTTGGCCCTGCAGGTGTTACTTTCGTAATAGTAAGAGAAGATGTTCTTGGAAAAATAACAGACAGAAAGAATCTTCCTGTTCTTCCAACAATGGTTGATTACAGAACTCACATAGAAAAAGAATCTATGTTCAATACTCCTCCTGTAATCTCAATATTTGTTATGCATGAAACACTTAAATGGTTAAAAGAAAATGGTGGTGTTGAATGGATACAAAAACGTAATCAAGAAAAAGCTGATTTGCTTTATAATGAAATAGACAGAAACAAAATGTTCGTTGGAACTGTTGCTAAAGAAGACCGTTCTTTAATGAATGTTTGCTTCGTTATGGCTAAAGGTTACGAAGATAAAGAAAAAGAATTCATGGAATTTGCAAAAGCTAACGGTATGATTGGTATTAAAGGACACCGTTCAGTAGGTGGATTCCGTGCTTCTTTATACAACGCTTGTGAATTAGAAGATGTTCAAGCATTGGTTGCTTGTATGCAAGAGTTTGAAAAGAAAAACGCATAAAGAATTCAATCTTATTCTAAATAAAGAGCAAGGAAAAAACTCCTTGCTCTTTTTGTATTTATAAATAACGATTATTATTTCAATTCTTTTTATTTTGTCTTTTTCTGAAGGTACTTACTTGGAGTAGTTCCATATACCTTGGAAAAGCATCGCAAAAACGTAGCATACGAATTAAAACCTGACAACGAAGCTATTTCCTCTAAAGAACGTTGTTTTTGTTGATTAGCTTGTTCATGCAAGAGTTTTTCCACCCGTTTCAAACGGAATTGATTGATGTAATCATAAAACGAAACTTGTTTTTCGTTATTGATATAATTAGATAGGTATTGACGATTGGTTCCTAAGATATTAGCCAAAGTGGAAAGGTTTAAAGACTTGTTTAAGAAGTATTCGTTTTCTTCAATCAACGAATCAATATCTTGAGTTATGGCTTCTTTATAAAAAGCTTTCTTTTCCGCAGTATAGCTTTGACTTATTGAGTTATTTTCGGTGCTTGGCTCAAAAGTAAATATCTTTTGTCTGATTACACCTTTGGTAAATGAAACTACAGTCCAAATGCATATTACACTCCACAGCGAATCCGCAAAATAATTCACACTTCCGCCACCATCAAACCATGTCTTTTGAGAAATGCTTTCTATTTCCCATAGAATACAAATCAGAATTAAAATTCTTAAGATTTTTGCCGTCCATTGCAAATCAAAGTATTCTAAATTAGAGACGTTGTTTTTTAGTATTCTTTCATGTTTTTTTATGGCGAACTCAAACACAATATACAAAATTACGCCAAGAGTGATAGTGAATATAAGGTCTATACTGTAATACATATCATTACCTGTTAAAGCAAACAGAGTTCCAAAAACTATAAAGGGAAGAAGGATAAGTCCAAGTTGCCATTCTTTGTAGCGGTTGGGATAGATTAAATCTACAATAAAAACAAACCAACAGCCAGCAACACAGAAATCGAATGAAATGAGTAAGGTATTCAGGTAGTTTATTACGCTGAGATGATTAAAAGCTATGATTATGAAGTTATTCAAAAAGGATAGAGCATGAAAGAGTAGGGTAGCAATGAATATTTTTTGAAATCTGAACAACGAAGAGTGCTTTAGAACCCAAAAAGCACATAATAACAAGATACCAAAGGCTATTCCTGAGGTAAAACACAATAGCAATATGTAAAAATCATTAGTCATAACGTTTGCAAAAATACAAAATATTATGCTTTTAACAGGTTTAAATATCAGACATTTGTTTTTTCTTGAACAAGATTTTTACGTATTGACGATTGAATTTTATTAATTGCAAAACAAAAAAATGATTTTTCGCCTATCTTTGCAACAAAATCAATTACTAACTAAAAATTTTAAAAAAATGAGAAGAACAATTTTAACATTAGTTGCTGTAGCAACATTAGGATTATTTATGATTTCTTGCGGTGGCAGTGGAGTCGGCAAAAGTGGAATTTCTAACAAGTATCTTGGAAAGTATCCCGGCTTAATGGCTGACAAAGCTAAACAAAAAGAAGAAATTCGTGAGGCATACAGATATGCTGAAAGTAGAAGTGATGTTGTTAAAATCACCAAAAAAGAAGACAAGTTCAAAGAAGAGTGGAAAGCTGCTATTGAAAAGGAACTTACTTCTTTAATAGGAAAAGAAATCCCAACAGAAGTTAAAGACTTTCCTGTAAAGGTTTCTAAAAATGCTACTATCAAAGCATTAAGCACTAACAAAGAATATCTTATAGCAGAAGTGGAATTAGAATTTACTAAGGATGCAACTGTTAAAAGACAATCTGAAGTTTATCCTGATTGGGCTGCATACTTCCATTATGTAGATAATAATGGACAAGATTGTAGAATTGCTGAAGGATTTACTATTTTCCCTTCTGATCTATGGGGAACAGGTTGGGGAGCAGGTAATAAGCCTGTTACAAAGAAAGCTGGTGATAAAATAGTTTATGAGTTGAATATTAATATCTTCCCTAAGGATGCAGAAAAATGGGCTAACTTTGAGAAGATAGTTATAAACAAAACAAGAAAGTAAAAACTGATATTTTTATTTAGGTATATAAAACGGAGGGCAGGAGCGAAAAACTCTTGCTCTTTTTGTTATAAAGAGTTGGTTTTAGCGAAAAAAGACTTAGTTTTAATGAAAAAAGACTTAGTCTTTGTGCATAAAAGACTTGGTTTTTGTATGCAAAAGACTTGGTTTTTATAAACAAAAACTTCGTTTAAATCTCTCTTCTTTTGAATTCCGATAGAATTATAGCCGTTGCCATAGAAGCATTAAGAGATTCAACTTCTCTTTGTGAAGAAAATGTCGGTATGGTTATGGGTTTGTTGATTGTTCTTAAAATCTTAGGTGAGATACCTAATGATTCGTTGCCTATAACTATCATTCCTCTGTTGTCAAGTTTTTCTTTGTAGATGTTGTTCCCTCCATTTAGAACAGCACCATAGACATTGAAGTCTTTCGGTACAGCTTGCAGAATACTGTATATATCAGTGTAGTTTATATTAGTATGAAATATAGCCCCCATGGAAGCTTGCACAACCTTAGGATTATAACATTCAACGCTTTCTTTTGAACAGATAATATCTTTTATTCCAAACCAAGAAGCTAAACGGATAATTGTGCCGAGGTTTCCCGGATTTTTTATGTCGTCAAGCACAAGTGTCAGTCTGTTTTTGTAGTCTTCTGATTCCTTTTGATTGAAAGACAGTGATATAGACTTTTGTTTTACAACAGCAAGTACCTTATCTGGTGTTTTTAAGTTGCTTATTCTTTCTAATTCAGTAGGGCTCGCTTGATAAATTTTGTGATTTTTTGCTATGGAAGTATTATTGTTTATCCATTCTTCATTAGCACAAATACAAACAACTTCAAAGTCTGAAGCCACAAGTTCTTTTATCATTTTTTCCCCTTCGACAACAAACATTTGATCTTCGTCTCTGAACTTCTTATGTTTGTAGGAAGATATTTGCTTTAGTAATGCTTTGTTTATCATAAGTTAAAAACAAAAAAGGCCTTATAGAACTTAATCCAAAGGCCTTAATAAAATGAAAAAAATTTCAAAAAATTATTTATTCTGCTATAACATCAAAAGCAAACTCAGCTTTAATGTCTTTGTATACATTAACTGTTGCATTGTATTTGCCGACTTCTTTGATTGCTTCGCCTTTGATAAATATTTTCTTTCTGTCTATCTCAATATCAAATTGAGCTTTGATAGCGTCAGCCAACTGAATGCTATTAACAGAACCATATATTTTACCATTTTCACCAGCTTTTGTAGTAATCTTTAAACCTTCTATTGCGTTTATCTTTTCAGCAAATGCAGCAGATTCTTCTCTCAATTTTTCTTCTTTTCTTGCTCTTTGGCGAATATTCTCAGCCAAAACTTTCTTTGCAGAAGGAGTAGCGATGATAGCTAAACCTTGAGGAAGAAGATAATTGTTTGCATATCCGTCTTTAACGGTAACGATTTCGTCTTTGTAACCTACGTGATTAACGTCTTGTTTCAATATAATCTCCATATACTATCCTCCTCTTTTATTATTTAAGCAAATCAGCTACGTATGGCATAAGAGCAAGATGTCTTGCACGTTTAACAGCCTGAGCAACTTTTCTTTGATATTTTCTTGATGTTCCTGTTATTCTTGCAGGAAGTATTTTACCTTGTTCGTTTACAAATTTCAAAAGGAAATCTGCATCTTTGTAATCTATGTATTTTATACCACTCTTTTTGAAACGACAATATTTCTTTCTTTGTGTTTCAAGTTTGATAGGGGTTAAGAATTTTATTTCTGTATCGTTTGCCATTTTGATTTCCTCCTATTTATTCTTCTACTACTTTAACTTCTTCTTTCTTTGCTTGTTTTTCAGCAGCTTTTTGTTGAGATTTTAGGCCACCATTTCTTTTCTTTTCATTGTATGCAACAGCATATTTATCCAATGAAACTGTAAGGAAACGAAGTAATCTTTCATCTCTCTTGTAGGCTGTTTCAAGTTTAGCAATCAAAGAACCTTCTGCCTTAAACTCTATAAGGTAATAATAACCTGAAGTTTTTTTCTGGATAGGGTAGGCAAGTTTTCTCATACCCCAATTGTTTTCATCAACAATTTCAGCACCACCTTCTTTTAACAGTGTCTGATATTTTCCCACCGTTTCCTTTATCTGTTCATCAGATAAAACGGGAGTCATAATGAAAACGGTTTCATACTGTTTTACCATCTTTTTTCTTGTTTATTATTAATTTATAATTTGGTTTTTTGAGTTTGCAAAATTACAACAAAAAATTTATTTGGCAAATTATTTAGTGTTTTTTTTGTCATAAGGAACAAAAAAGCCGCTTTCCTATTAAAAGAAAGCGGCGAATAAAATTAGTTACTTATGAAAAGTTTTTCAAAAAATCTTATTATCTTTTGATAAGTTTTTCTGTTCTTGTAGAGTTTGCGGTGATAACTCTTACATAATAGATTCCTGATTCAAGGTTTGCAGTGTTGATTGTAGTGTTTGTAGTTCCTGCAGCGATTGTTTCAGAAGAGATTGTTCTTCCTTGCATATCACATAGAACAACTGTTGCACTTTCATTCAAACCACTGATAGACAAAGTAGCATTGTCTTTTGTTGGGTTAGGATAAATGCTTAGAGAAACAGCGTTGTTTTCTACTTCGTTTATGCCATTATCACCAACCATGGTAACAGGTATTTCAAAATAAGTAGAATCTGCACCTATGGTAGCAAGAATATAAATATAAGCTTCACTTCCTACTTCCAAACTACCGTGTGATAATGTAACTGTTACGTTTTGTGCTTGGTTAGCAGTTGGAGTGTACCAGTTATTTTCACTTGTAATATATCTATACAAAACATAATATGGAGATAATCCATAGTAATCTGCGATTGATTCTACGTCATTGAAAATCCAAGTAGCACCGAATGAATCACAAGCTTCAGATGGAGTTACAGTGAAAGCTGCAATAAATGTAGTGTCATCAACTTGAGAAATAGAAGGAGTTGTATAAGTTAATAGTTCAGGCATTTCGTTTGTTGTCCAAGTAATAGTTTGGCATTGACCTTGAACATCGTTTGCATTTACAGGAATAGCATAGAAAATGTAAGTTTCACCTTGGTCTAAGTTTGTAAGGTCATAGTTGATAAGGTCAGAAACAACGTACATATTGTTTGCAGAAGCGTAAGCATAAGCACTTGCACAATCTGTAATTTCATTATCTGTCAAAGCATCAGCAGGTCCAAATAAAACATAAGTCCATTTTGTATCATCATTCTTTGTTAAAGTAATGTTAGCTGAAGTGTAACCAACAGAGTTAAGAGTAAGAGTTGCTACAGCTTCACCTTCTCCACCTTGATAGATTGGAGTTGTTATTTGTGTAAGATCATAAATAACAACAGAGTCAGCATCGTTCATGAAAGCAAAGAATACATAGTAATCAGTTACAGGTTGCAAACCTTCAGTTGTTGCTGTTTCAGTAGTAGCAGTAAAAGTTTCTGTTACTGTGTTTGCAGGAATAAGATATGATAATGCTTGATTAACGCTTAAACCAAAATATTCCATATAAATTTGTATCATTTCAACAATAGAACCATCTGTATCAACAGTTACACTATAGTTAGTGAAACAGTCGTTAGTGTTGGTTACATCGAAAGAAACATCAATTAAAGCACCGTCTTGAGCATTTGCAGCGAAAGTAGGCTCAGATATAGTGTAAGTTGCATCAACTTGAACTTGGTAAGATTGTCCAACAAGAACTCCATTTTGGTTTGCAGCAACTACCCATAATATATAATCACCAGCAGGAACGCCATTGTAGGCAACGTTTGTCAATGCTTCATAATAAAGATTGTCGCTTCCAAGAGCATACACTGAATCAGCATTGTTATAAGTAGGGTATTCTTCAAAAGTTGCAGCGCTGTACAAACCAACTGTGTAGTTAGAAACTTGGTCGTTGATTGTGATGTCAAAGCCTACACTGTTGCAATTAACAGAAGTTGTTGCAGATATTTCAGGAGTACCTGTGCCACCACCTTGAGGAATAGCAAATGTTTCAGAAACAACAACAGTATCATTATTGTTACCAAACATTAAAATGTAAATTTCACCATTATCACCAGGATTTAATCCCCAGAAGTTAAGGTCTGCTGTGATTGTTTCTGTTCCTGTATAAGAAGTAGAAAATACATCGTATGTAGAACCATTTTCTTCATTATACCACCAGAAGTTCCAAGCAAGAGTACCACCATATTGTACTACTTCGTCTTGTAATCTGCCTTCTCGCCATACTTGATAGTAATAAGAAACAACATCTGTGTTAGGAGTAACAGTGAAAGTTACGTTAGAACCACTAACTGTTACATTTGAAATAGTAGCATTTGCAGTCTTTAAAGGAATGCTACTACCTTGTTGAGCGAATGATACCATAGAGAATACCAAAGCCAACGCCAATAAAGTAATCTTCTTCATTTTTTTAATAGTTTTTGTTTGTTTTACATTTATTTATTAATAACCATTTTCTTAATCAAAAGAAAGTGCAAAGTTATACTTTTTTTTCAAAATAGAGATATTTTATCAACTTTTTTTGAAGTTTTGTCTCAATAGTATTATGGCAGGATAAACTAAACACCAAGTTCTGTTGCTATCTTTTCTGCTGCGTTTATTCCATCAAGAGCTGAAGAAGTAATACCTCCAGCATAGCCAGCACCTTCACCACAAGGATAAAGATTTCTTAGTTGTGTGTGTTGTAGATTTGCTCCTCTTGGTATTCTAACAGGAGAAGATGTTCTGCTTTCTAAACCAATAAGTAATGCTTCTTCGGTTATGAAACCTTTCATCTTGAGATTAAAATCCATAAATCCCAATGCTAAATTCTCGGCAATAAACTTAGGTAAGCCTTCTTTTAGATTAAAACTTGTCAGTCCAGGCATATAAGATGAAGAACAAAGAGTTGAAGAAGTTTTTCCACGAATAAAATCTGTTATTCTTTGAGCTGGAGCAATCTGTTTGTTTATATAAAGAGAAGTTTCCCATTCTTCTTGTAGTTTCATTAGAGATAAAGCACCAAAGTCAGAATATTTGCTTGCGTCTTTTTCATTTACGCTTACGACTATTGCAGCATTGCCTTTTTCTCCGCTTCTTAAAGAATTGCTCATTCCATTTACAGACATAATACCTTGTCTATCCATTGCCGGAACAACTATTCCTCCAGGACACATACAAAAAGAAAAAACTCCTCTTTCCTCTGTGTTAAAAGCAAGAGAATAAGTTGCAGGAGGGAGCAAAGGAGAAGGATTGGAAGAATGGTATTGTATTTGATTGATAAGCATTTGAGGATGTTCAACTCTTACTCCTACAGCAAAAGGCTTGGCTTCTATTTCCCAATTATTATCATAAAACAGTTGATAGATATCTCTTGCGGAATGACCTGTTGCAAGTATAGTTTTATGAGCAGGTATTTCTTCTCCTTCCGAGGTAATAACTCCAACGACTTTATTACCTTCAAGCATAAAGTCTTCTACTTTAGTTTCAAACAAGTATTCACCTCCGCATTTAATAATAGTTTCTCTGATGTTTTTCAGAATGTGAGCAAGTCTGTCAGTACCTATATGAGCATGACTTTGGCGAAGTATTTGCTCATCTGCTCCAAAATAAACCAAAAGAGAAAGAACTTCATCAACATTACCTTTTTTATTAGAACGAGTATATAGTTTTCCATCAGAAAAAGCACCTGCTCCACCTTCTCCGAAACAGAAATTGCTCTCTTCATTTATTTCTCCGTTACGACAAATTGTAGCAATATCTTTTTTTCTTTCTTCAACTGGTTTGCCTCTTTCTATTATAATAGGCTTAAGTCCTTTTTGTATCAAACGCAAAGCAGCAGCCAAGCCACAAGGACCTGCTCCTATGATTAAAACTTCGGAAGAATTTCTTACATCTAAAAAAGGTAGGGGCTTATTGTTTGGTAAATCGTTGTTGTTGGAACAGACAATGGAAAGATTATACAGTGGTTTTTTTCTGCAATCCAAACTTTCTTTTATAATTTTGTAGGAAAGAAATGATTTGTCAATACCACTCTCCAAGCAGATTTTTTTTACCAAGGTATCTTTGTTGGAGTATTCTTCTGGAGACAATTTGATTTGTATGGTCTTTCTCATCTTATTCGAAGGTTAGGTTAATATAAAATACTTGCGATTTGATTTTGTCTAAGCAATCGGTGTAGGCGTTGTTGAAATTGTGGTTAAGTATATCTGTCAGGCCGAAAGAGGATTTGAACTCTATTCCTATTTTACACATAGGCAAATAGAAGTCAAAGCCAACGCCAAGTGTGTAGAAAAACTCTTTGTTTTCCAACTTCATAAGGTACTCTTCAGGTTTGAGTTTCTTTCTTTTTATGGAACCCATATCATAAACGAATTTACCACCTCCAATAAGATAAGGTCTAAAATTATGATAACGTTTGCTCTGGATTTTAAACTCTAAGGGTGCTTCCAAGTAAATCACCTCCAAAGAGTTTCTTCTTGCAACTAATTCATTGTTTTTTATTACGTCATAAACAAAAGTTCTTTCACTAAGTACAAGAGTAGGGATAAATCTAAGGTGAAGAAAAGGCAGTAATTTTAAATCTGCGGTAACACCTATTGTAAAACCCGGAGCAGATTCAGAATAAAATCCCATGATAGTGTCATACAAAGGTAAGGAAGTTGCACTCACCATATTGGAATAAAGAGAACTGTAACCAAAAGCAACGCCAAAGTGTATCCGTTTTTCATCAAATTCTGGCATATTTGGAGGAGCTGATTGAGAAAAGCCTCTAAATCCACATAAAATAAAAGACAGTATGAGCAGATATTTTTTCATATACCTTATAAACTAAAAAAATAGGGGTTTTATTGTCAGATTTTGTTAAAAAAGTTTCTTTATCACGTCCGCACTTTTCATTCTGTTGAAAAAAGAGTTGATCTTTTTGAAAAAAGACTTGATGTTTGCACCCAAAAGAGTTGATGTTTATACTCAAAAGAGTTGATCTTTTTTTCTCAAATCCTACTCTTTTTTCGCTGTCTCTAAAAGTTTAATCCTATAGTGAAAGTCCAAGGGAGTGTTTCTATGTTTTTTATCCTATCGCTCTGACCATTATATGCTGTTCTTCGGGTTTGTTTGAACCAATCGTCATCATCGTAGTAATAATCATTTTCTTCATTCAATTCAACCTTTACCCTGCTTTTTAAGAATCTCATTCTATAAGTGAAATCTGCAAAAACGTTTTTATAATAAAACCTTATGCCCAAAGGAACAAAAGCAGAGTGTTGTTCCAAATGCTCATCTTCATAAACATAATAGCCAGCTAACATGCCATTGTCAAAATTTCTAAGAGAAGCAAAGAAATAACCTATACCTGCATGGGCTGTAAGGTAGGTTCTCTTTTCAGGCTGAGCAAAAATATCATACCCTACATTCAAAGCAACAGGTACGTTGAGCATAAAAATGTCTTTGTGCCAGCCTACATCTATACCGCAATCCAAAAAGACGCTGTACTTGGATACGTTATACGCACCTACTCCGATATATAAGCCGAGTGCGTACCAGTCATCCTTGTTCTGATGGCTCATATAGGTTTCGTTGTTAGCTTTGAATTGGGAATAATACAATCCAAAATCCACATTATGACCTGCATCTGAAAATTCTTTGTCAAGAATACTGCTTCTCATAGACGCAGTCTGACCTGTTGCAAATCCGAATGCAAATATAAAGACGATAAAAATATATTTTTTCATAAAGGAATAAGATTTTAGTTTTTTGTTTTCAAATACTGTGCCATTCTATATTGTACATCTTATTTTGAATCCCCATTCTGGCATTTGCATAGGATTCTTTGAGGCTATACGCTTTACCACTTCCACTCCAAAGAAAGCAAAAATGTGGTCAATGCCTAAACCTACCTCTAAATAGGGTTCATACTCTGCAGTGAATAATGCTTTTACATTTACAAATTCGTTGGGTCTGAATTGTTTGAAAAACTTTATATTATCCAAAAGCAATCCTCCAAGATTAAACTGTGTGAAAGTTTGAACATATTCTCTGAAACGCATTTCTCTGTTAGAATATAGGTTGAAACCAAACATATTTGAAACATCACTAACTCTATAATTAGGAGAAAAATAGGTGTAGTCATAACTGTCTCCGAAGATTTTACCTCCTGTAATCCTAAAGTCCAAGGCCATAGGTTTGAAATTAAAGCGATGTTGTGCAGAAAGGTAAATATAGTTGTAGTATTTGTCTTGAAGATAAGTCTGATAATTATATGTATAAGTAAGACTTACGGAAGAAGGGAAAGCATAGAAACGTGAATTAAGAAGGGAAACAATATCAGTTGTGCTTTGGCGAGGCGAAAAACTTAGACTAATTCCTGCAGAATAGTTTTCTAAGTCTTTGAGAAGAAGTTCTTGTATATCACCTTCATCATATAATAAGTAGGAGTCTATTTTCTCATACGTAGCAAAAGGTCTTATAGAAAAACCGCCTTTGAAATCTTGTAGGAAACTAAGAGTTGTTTCTTGTTTCTTTCCAAAATAGAATCTATCCCAAGTTCCTAAGGAAAAGTAAGCAACATCATAGTTTGAATAAGAAGGAATAAAAGTATTATAAGAGTAGTTTATGGCAAGAGTAGAAGCAGGATAGGTGAAAACTCCTTTAGGCTTTCTTGCAAAATTGTAGGCAGCACCAACTGAATATTTGAATTCTTTGTCCAAAGTGCCGTATGCTCCCATTAGACTAAAGCCTAATCGTTTTGAAAATTTGTTGTTTGTTTCCAAGGAAAGACGAATACGTGTTCCTTCTATTGGATTATAACTGACCATATTAAGAATGTTTGTAACATTAACAGGTCCTATGGGAAGGGATTGAGTGATTAGGAAATTATTTAGGCTTCTATTAAACATAGTTTGTGAAATATCTGTCTGGTCTTTTTGACTTAAAGGCTGATAGTCAGGCTTTCTTTGGGCCAAAACAGATAATCCTAAACACAAAATAAAAAATAATATCAACGTTTTTCTCTTTTCCATTTTATAAAATATATAAGTTCTATTAAGAATGTAACACTATATGATATGCATGCAGTAATGGCTGCTCCACTTATTCCATATCTTGGTATCAGACAAAAAGATAAAATCAAGGTGATAACAAATCCTACAACAGATGCAAGAGCTGAGATAATGAAGTTGCCTTTTGATGCAAAATATTGAGTAAAATTGCTTGAACAAGATAGAAGCATAATGCCAACAGCAAGCAACCTTAACATTATTCCAACATCTTCAAAACCCGGACCAAAAGCAAGAACCCAAAACTTTGCAGGTAAAATGCATAGAACCAATAAAGCAAAGAAAGTGAAGATAGCATTGGCACGAGTAAGTTTAAGTGTAAGATCCATTCCGATGTCTTGTTGTTTTGTATTGCTGAGAGTGGAATATTGAACCAAAGCCAAGGAAGTGCCAAACAACATAACAGCCTCTCCAATAGAACATGCGTTGGAATAAATACCAACTATGCTTTTTGAACAGTAGATGGCTAAGAAATAAAATGAAATACGGTAGGAAAAAGTCTGTGCAATACTTCCTATTTGTTTTACAAATCCAAGTGAAAACAGAAGTTTAAAGTTCTCTACCAATTGATCCCATGTTAGAAAATGAAGGTTGAAATACTCTTTTCTTAGGACTATAAACCCATAAAGAAAACCTAAGAAGTGAGCAATCAACATAGAATACACATAATAGATAACATCGTTAAAGATATTCAATAGCGATAGTGTGCCTATGATGATAATATTGCTTGAACAGATGATTATCTTTACCCAGTTCCCCAATATTATCTTCTCTTTTCCCATAAGGATATAGTAATTTATCTCACTTAAAGCACAAAAGAAAGCGATGATAACTATTAATTTAGGTTCCCATCCAACAAATAAAGCGATGCAGATGCTACATATAATTATCCAAATAAGAGAAGGAAAGAAAAGTGACGAGAAATCTTTTTTGGGCGTAAGGTAAATAAGAGTGGAGTTGCCAATAAGAGTTAAAACAAGTGTAGATATATATATGTTAAAGGAAATTATCGCTTGCTCACCCTTACCATCAGTTCCTAACATGTGGGAAACTATAATAAGGATAAGAAAGTTTATTCCCGAGAAAAAGAATTTTGTAAATAATGTGTTAAGTATCTTTTTCAACATTATAAATGTATGATTTATTATTTTGCAAAGATAATAAATTTACCTCAAATTTTAGCAATCAATGGCAAAAAAATATATTTTAAATATTTCCTTGTTGAAGAATAATTGTATTTTTGCAAAACTTAAAAATTGACATGTTTATGATACAAGAACCACAACAATTAAAAGAAGGCAGTAAAGTAGGAATCTTATCCACAGCACGAAAAATCACTTTGCCAGAAATTCTTTCTTCTATTCAGTTATACTCTTCATGGGGACTGAATGTTGTTGTCGGTAAAACAATAAGTCAAAGTTGCAATCAGTTTGCAGGTACAGATGAACAAAGAACAATGGATTTGCAACAGATGTTAGATGATAAGGAAATAAAATCCATTTTCTGTGCAAGAGGAGGCTATGGCAGTGCAAGAATACTTGACAGTGTGGATTTTTCTTCTATGAAAACTAATCCAAAATGGGTGGTTGGTTATTCAGATGTTACTGCATTGCTTATGCATCTTTATTATAAATACAATGTGATGTCAATTCATGGAACAATGCCTATAAATATAGACGATAGAAAGCCTTGTGTTGCATACGAAAGCTTGAAACGGGTGTTGTTTGAAGGGAAAAATGAAATAAATGTTCCTTATAATGCTATGAATATATGCGGAAGTGCGGCAGGAGATTTGATAGGAGGTAATCTTTCCGTGCTTTACTCTTTATTAGGTTCTGAAAGTTTTGGCGAAACAAAGGATAAAATACTTGTCATAGAAGATTTGGATGAATATCTTTATCATATTGATAGAATGCTTTTAGCTTTGAAACGGGCAAATAAACTTAATGTAAAAGCATTGTTGGTCGGTCAATTCACAGATCTGCATGATAATGATATTCCTTTTGGAATGGATTATAAAGAGATTGTTCTTAATATGGTGAAAGATTATAATATTCCTGTTGCTTTTGATGTTCCTATTGGACATATAGGAAAAGAAAATCACGCTTTTATTCATGGTAAGTTAGCAAAAGTAGAAATATCCGCAGAAGGCACAAATATTACACAATAAACAAAAGTTAGGATGAAAAAACTGATAGGTTTAATTATATGTATTGTTGTTTTTAGTTCTTGCGCAAGAATAGTAACTCCAACAGGAGGAGAAAAAGACTATATACCACCGAAAGTTAGGAAAAGTTTCCCCGAAAACAATTCTACAAACTTCAAAAGCAAAGAAGTCAGAATTGATTTTGATGAATATATTACTTTAGAAAATGTTTCGCAAAAGTTGATAGTCTCTCCGCCGTTGAAGAATAAACCGACTGTAACTTCAAAACTTAAATCTCTATACATAAAAGATTTGGATTCTTTACAAGATAATACAACTTATATCTTTGATTTTGGGGATGCTATAAGAGATTTTAATGAAGGAAATCCTATTTCTCATTTTGTTTTTGCTGTTTCTACGGGAGAAGATATTGATACAATGGCTTATTATGGACGAGTTTTAAACTCTTATACCTTGAAAGCAGAGAAAGCAAAGTATGTTGTTTTGTATTCGTCTTCGGATAAAGAGGTGCAAACAACAACACTTCCCACTTATATAACAAGATGTGATAGTTTAGGACGATTTTCTTTTTACAATATAAAGAAAGGAGAATATTCTTTACTTGCTTACGATGATAATAATAATAATCTTATTTATGATTTAGCAACAGAAGGAATAGGTTTTTCTCAAAATAATATCATAGCAAGGCAGGAAAATGATACGACATTCAAAGGCGATACGGTGTTTTTTAGCAGTGCAAAAGACACAATCTTGAAGTTAAACGAAGCAAAGTTTGTTGCTGAAAAGGAAATCAGTCTTTCTTTATCTATGCCGCTGACTGATAGTTTTCAGATAGAATTTATCAATCCGATATTGCAAGAAAATGAGTATATAATTAATAAGTTCCAAACAGATTCTTCGGCAAGTGTGAGTATATATTTGCTACCCGAAAAGGATGTTGATACTTTAGAGTTTAATATTAGGGAAATAAATAATTTTAAGGAAAAACAGAAGTTAGTTTTTCAAAGAAAGAAGGTTAAAAAAGAAGTTAAGAAGAAGTTTTCTTTCACTCTCGCAAACACAAAGCTACCTTATTATGACACACTTGCTCTAAATATGCCTTTTCCTTTGAAAAAAGATTTTGTTCTGCAAGCTACCGTAGTTAAAGATAGCGATACTGTGGCAATAAACTTTACTCAAGATGAAAAAAATGCAAAACGTTTAGTGAGTGATTATGTTTTGCAGGAAGATTCTAAATACTTTATTATTATAGATTCATCTCTTGTGGTTAATGATAGGGGAGAAACTAATGACAGTCTTGCAGTTGCTTTTTCAACAGACAAAAAAGATGACTATTCTGTCTTTATCCTTGCTTTGATTGATACAAATAATAGCAATAAACAGATAATTCTAACTCTTTTAGATGAGAAAAACAATAGAGTAGGGAAGGATATTGTTTGCAAAGCCAATCAGAATAAAATAGTTTTTGAACACTTGAAAGAAGGAAACTACAAATTAAGGGCTATAACAGACGAAAACAATAATAATAGGTGGGATGACAATAACTTTATTCTTCATAAACAAGCAGAAAAAGTTCAATATTTTCCGCAAACAATAAACATCCGAAAGGGATGGGAAAGAGAAGAAGAATGGCAAATTTCTTTGTAATTATTTTGTTGAATAAAAATAAAGTAGTAATTTTGCACCCTCAAATAAATGAATAAATTTTTAAATAAAAACACAAAATGGCAGTAAAGATTAGATTACAGAGACATGGTAAAAAAGGACAACCTTTTTATCATATAGTAATTGCGGATGCTCGTGCAGCACGTGACGGAAAATTTATTGAAAAATTAGGAACTTACAATCCTTTAACTCAACCAGCAACTATTGTTGTTGATGCAGATAGAGCTTGTAAATGGTTAAGAGATGGTGCTCAACCAACAGATACAGTTCGTTCTTTGCTAAGATATAAAGGAGTTTTGTACAAATATCACCTGCAAAGAGGTGTTGAAAAAGGTGCTTTCACTCAAGAAGTAGCAGACAAACGTTACATAGACTTCGTTGAGCAAAAAGAAAAGCAAATTGCAGAGGCTATCGTTAAAATAAAGAACGATAAAAACGCTAAGAGAAAAGAAGCTTTGAAGCATGAAGAAGAAGTAAATGCAAAGAAAGCTCAAGAACTTGCAGATAAAAGAGCTGCTGCAGTTGCAAAACAAGCTGAAGAAGCACAAAAACCAGGAGAGAATACAGAAGCTGCACCAGAGGAAGCTCCTCAAGCAGAATAATAGACAAATATTACTTTACAGGGCTGTTGTTATTATTAGTAATAACAGCCTTTTTTATTTCAGAAAAGCATTATGACAAAACAGGATTGTTTTTATTTAGGTAGAATTGCTAAGCCTTTTTCTTATAAGGGTGAGTTGGTGTTGTTTTTTGACGTGGATGAACCTTTAAATTATTTGGATTTGGATTTTGTTTACATAGAAATAAACAAACGTTTAGTTAAATATGAGATAGAATCTCTTAGACCTCATGCTAACAAAGTTGTTGCACGTTTCAAGGATGTAACAGTGGAGGAAAGCAATGTGTTAGTTGGTAAAGACTTATATCTTCCTTTGGAAAGATTACCAAAGTTAGAGGGAAATAAGTTTTATTTTCACGAGATAATAGGTTTTAATGTTGTAGATGAAGAAAAGGGGGATATTGGTAAAATCAGAGAAATCTATGATAATATGACACAACCAATAATGGCAATAGACTTTGGTGAAAAAGAAATCCTAATTCCTTTGATAGATGAGGTGATAAAACAAGTAGATAGACAAAACAAGACAATACATATCAAAGCACCTCAAGGTCTGATAGATATTTATTTGGATTAGAATTTTATTCTTGTACTTGATAGAGCGGAGATATAAATTGTTATATCTTCGCTTTCTTTTAATGCTTGACAACATGCTTTTAAAGTAGAGCAAGTCGTTATGACATCATCTATCAAAAGAATAGTTTTTCCTTTGAACTGTGATGGTTGTTTTAAAGCAAAGTTATTGCTAATATTTTCATATCTTTCTTCTTTAGAGAGATTGTGTTGTGGAATATTATATCTTATTCTATAGAGATTTCTACTTTCCACGGGAACACACAATTCTTTGCTTAAAACACTTGCTACTATTTCACATTGATTAAATCCTCGTTTGCGTAGGGCTTTTTTGTGAAGAGGAACAGGAACAATATAATCTAATTCTTTTGCCCATTCTTTTTTCATTATTTCTTGAGCAAGAAGTTTGGCTAACCTTTTTCCAATAGATACCTGCCCATAAAATTTAAAGCTTTTGATTGCTCTTTCGCAACATCTGTATCTGAACAAGACAACAATATCTTTTATAAATAGAATCAAAGGAGCGAAATAATCATCTTTCATTGGTTGCTTAATAAGATGATTGTCTTTGCAATGAGAACAAATATATTTTTCTTTTTCATTTAAAACATTATCACAAACCAAGCATTTCTCAGGAAATATTATTGAGAGAATGGTAAGAAAGAAGCTTTTTATATATTTTTTAAGAAACATTTAAATAGTTTATTTTTGCAAAATTACACTATTTTCCTTGTCTTTATCTGAAAAAAATGTAATTTTGCAACTCAAATTTAAAATTTATACATAACAAAAAAAACAATTAGAA
>R24__coassemble_494_pt1 | contig 26402 bp, 19 predicted proteins | sample R24__metabat2_high_PE_045 | metagenome-assembled genome bin R24 | reverse complement strand
AATCCTTGACAGCGAAAACAAAGTTCATTATCAGAAACTTATAAAACAATAAAAAAGTCTTCGTTTTAATTTTTTAACTCTTGATGTTTAGGGTATAAAGAGTTGGTTTTAATTTTTTAAAACCAACTCTTTTTTTAGCAAGTCTTAGAGTTTTTATATGTAAGTAAAATCTTAGTAGTTTTTCATTTGGAATCATAAAAAAATATCTAAACTATGACACAATTTGTCAAAGATTTATCATATTTTTGCCAACAGATAAAATATAAAACTCTGAAAGCATAACAAAAAATACAATATTATGGGAGTAGATATTTTCAAAAAATATATTTGGCTTATCTCCACTGTCAATAGTTACAATGGTATCGGCATAAAGGAGCTAAATAATCTGTATAGAGATAACGAGTCCATATCCTGTGGCGAAGACCTCAATGAAAGAACATTTCACCGTCGGCGAGAAAAGATTTATGAAATATTTGGAATAGATATAGTGTGTCGTAAAAACGAATATTATATAGATAATAAAGAAGACCTCAAAGGTAATAACACAAGACTGTGGCTTATGCAAACTATTGCTACTCATAATATGGTTGCAGAACACTCTAATCTAAAAGAAAGGATTCTTATAGAACCACAACCCTCATGCGAAGAATTTCTTAGACCTATTCTTAAAGCAATGCAAAACAATACTATAATAGATATTGAGTACAAAAAGTTTAACAACAATCAACAAGAATACTTAAGAATAGCACCTTATTGCCTAAAATCTTTTCATAGACGTTGGTATATATTGGCAAAGAAAGAATCAGGAGAGATTCGCACCTATGCCTTGGATAGAATATATAACATCAAACAAACCAATAAAATATTTTCTTTGCCAAAAGATTTTCATGCAGGAGATTATTTCAATAAATTTTATGGCATAATCACAGACAATAGCATTCCTTCGCAAAACATAGAAATAAAAGTTTTCGGAAAACAGGTTCATTATTTTCGCACCCTACCCTTACATCATAGCCAAAAAGAAACATTAACAACAAAAGACTACTCTGTTTTCACCTTCTATCTTGCCCCTACGTACGATTTTATTATGGAACTATTGTCACAAAATTCTACAATAGAAGTTCTCTCTCCTCCTACTCTAAGAAATCAAATAAAATCCCTACTCAAAGAAACACTAAAGAAGTATAAAGATTAAAAAGTAACTAAAATACTAAAACAATATCTACTCTTATCTCCCTTTTACTGCTCAAAGTAGTAGTATTTTCTAATGTATTTGGAAAGGAAGTTTTTATCTAATTGGTCGGAAGCTTCATAGATTTCTTTTATTTCTCCATTTTTGTAAAGAATGTTTATTTTTCTGTCATCAAAGCTATATGCTCTATTGTGTAATTCATTGGTTGCAGAAAAATAGTCTTCCACTTCCTGTAAAGAAAATTCGTTGTTGTATTTTTTTAGCAACGCTTGTCTTTTCTGTTTCAAATCTTCCTCAGAAAAAACGTTCTGTTGAATCTTCAGATGTCCGAGATTTCTGTTCATCAGTTTATTTGAAAGCAAAGAAAGTATCTTGTCTTTATGAGAAGTCCATGTTTTGATAGAAGACCATATATCTGTGTCATCCAAAAGGATATAGTGTTCCAATGCTTCTTTGTCTTCTATCCTGCGAGTGCCTTTTTCTAAGAAATAGAACAAGTGTGGTGTTATAGGATATTTGCTTGGCAAAAGGTCATTATTCATTGCAAGAAACTTAGCCCTCTTCAGTATGTTCTGCAACAAACAATCTGCACCTACAACCGTCTTGTGCATATACACTTGCCAATACATCAGACGTCTTGATATGATAAACTTTTCTATAGAGTATATCCCTTTTTCATCTATAACTAATTCATCGTTATGAACAGAAAACATTTTAAGTATTCTGTCTGTTCCTATAACTCCTTCACTTACTCCTGTAAAGAAACTGTCGCGTGTTAGATAATCCAATCTGTCAGTATCTACTTGAGAAGAAACTAACTCGTGAAGAAAACGTTTTTTGTATCTATCAGAAAAAATATCCGTAACAATATCACTAAGATTCAAATCTTTCATAAAATGTAAAGACAAATCTTCGTGAGAAGAGTCAAAAAAGAAACTTTCCAAACAATGTGAAAAAGGAGCATGTCCAACATCATGAAGAAGTATTGCTTGCAAAGATGCAGAATATTCTTCTTCGGAAATATCTTCGCCCTTTTCTTGCAGAACATTCAGTGCTTGATTCATAAGATACATTGCTCCTATGGAATGAGAAAAACGAGTATGCTCTGCTCCCGGATACACAAGATTGCTAAGTCCGAGTTGTTTTATTCGCCTTAGACGTTGAACGGATGGACTTTGAATTAAATCATATAATTCTTCTCTTGGAATAGCAATAAATCCATAGACAGGGTCATTAATTATCTTGCGTTTGTTTTTATCCATACAAAGATTATCAGAAAGTATATTTGAGTATAAAAGAGAAATTGCCCACAAAATCTCTTTCAGGGATAAGTCTAAACTGTGGCATCCAATCTACTGCAATACTGAATTTCGTAAGAGGAATAAAATATTCTACACCTAAAACACCATCAAATCCTAAACCAAGATCGTTATCCCAATCTCCAACACTTGCTCCATAACCATAGTAGAAATCAAAATGTTTACAAAATCTGGTCTTCCACTGGTAAAGAAATGTAAATTCTATGTTATTATTGTCGTAATAGGTTCCAATAAACTCCAAAGAAGATGTAGGATTGTACTTCTTTACATCTAAAGAAAAGGCTGCATCTTTCCAATAGCCGACTCTTGCTCCTATTCCCCAATCCTGAGCTTTGATATTAGGAAGAATAAACAAAAGAGATAAAACGGCTATGATTATTTTCTTTCTCATATTTTTTAGGTTTCTTTATTTGTAAGTATGAAGTTATTCTACTGTTACTGATTTAGCAAGATTACGAGGTTGGTCTACATCTCTTCCTTTCGCTATTGCTATGTAATAAGAAAGAAGTTGCAGTGGAATAACTGTAAGTAATGGAGACAAACATTCTTCTGTTTCTGGTATTTCTATAACATAGTCTGCTTGCTTTCTTATCTCTACATCACCTTCTGTTACAATAGCAATAATTCTTCCTTTTCTTGCTTTTACTTCTTGAACATTGCTAAGTATTTTGTTATACATTTTATAATGAGGAGCAACAACTACGATTGGCATTTCCTCATCTATTAACGCAATAGGACCATGCTTCATTTCAGCAGCTGGATATCCTTCTGCATGTATATAAGATATTTCTTTCAACTTCAATGCTCCTTCCATAGCAACAGGATAATTGAATCCTCTTCCAAGATAAAGGAAGTTCCTTGCATATGTAAATATCTTAGATATATCTTTTACGGCTTCTGTTTGGTCAAGTATTTTATTTATCTTTGTTTCTATATTACAAAGTTCTCCAACTATTCTATGATAATCTTCTTCGCTTATTGTTTTCATTCTTTTTGCCAAAGCAAGAGCTGTCATAACAAGAACACATACTTGAGTGGTGAATGCCTTAGTTGAAGCAACGCCAATTTCTGGACCTGCATGAGTATAAGTACCACTATCTGTAAGACGAGCAACTGAAGAACCTACAACATTACATATACCATAAATAAAAGCACCTTGTTTCTTTGCTAATTCCATTGCTGCAAGAGTATCAGCAGTTTCTCCTGATTGAGAAATAGCAATAAGTACATCATCAGAATAAATAACAGGATTTCTATAACGAAATTCTGAAGCAACTTCTACTTCAACTGGTATTCTACAAAGAGTTTCAAATAGATATTTACCTATTAGTCCTGCGTGCCAAGAAGTTCCGCAAGCAGTGATTAATATTCTTCTTGCCTTTGCAAATCGTTCTCCATAATCTTGTATTCCTCTAAGGATAATTTCTTTTTGTTCTCTTTGCAAACGACCATTCATACAAAGATTCAGACTTTTTGGTTGTTCAAATATCTCTTTTAGCATGAAATGATCAAAACCTCCCTTTTCTATATCATCTAATGATAGCTGTATCTGTTTTATTTCTGGTTTTATTAGTTTTTCATTATCTAAAGAACGAATTTCTATTTCTTTACCTCTTTCTATTTTTATAACTTGTCTATCTTCTGGATAGATAACATTTTTAGTATATTCTATTATAGGAGAAGCATCGGAACCAAGAAGAAATTCTCCCTCTCCTACACCAACAATCAATGGTGATGCTATTCTTGCTGTGATGAGAACATTTGGATTATTTCTTTCAATAACTCCAATAGCGTATGCACCCGTTACTTGAGAAAGAGCTTGATAAACTGCATCATATAAGCCAAGTTTATGTTCTTGCATCATATATTCTATTAATTGTACAAGAACTTCAGTATCTGTTTCACTTTTGAATTCATAACCTTTGGAAATAAGAAATGTTTTCAGAGTAAGATAGTTTTCTATAATTCCATTATGAATTAAAGCGATGTTTTTACTTTGAGAATAGTGTGGATGTGCATTTTTATCTGAAGGTTCTCCGTGAGTAGCCCAACGAGTATGAGCAATTCCTACTGTACCACTAATATCTTTATCCTTGCAATACTCTTCCAAGTTTGCAACTTTTCCTTTTGTCTTATAAACATTAAGATTGCCATCCTTATCTACAAGTGCTACACCTGCAGAATCATATCCTCTATACTCCAAACGATGTAATCCTTTTATAAGAATAGGGAATGCTTCCTTTGTTCCCAAATAACCAACTATTCCACACATAATTTAATATATTTTACTGATTTGTTTAACGCTAATATTTAACACTTGCAAAAGTACGAAATAAATATTAATTCAAAGAAAAAAAACAGAAAAAATATGAAATAAAATCTCTTTCAACATAAAAAGAAGCATTGTTATGACATTTCAAAACACTGCGAACAAAAACCATTACAATAAATAGAATATCAAAATACTATTACCTAAAAGACTTATTCTGAATATATTTTACTAAAAAAATCTAAAACAATAAAGCAAGAGTTTTTTCGTTTTACTTCATATTTAAAAACAATAAAGCAAGAATATTTTGTCAAAGAGCTTTTTTAAAGATTGGACTTTTAGAGATTGGTGGCTTATAGTTTGCCTTTCTTTGCTTATTTTTGGAATGTTCTATTCTCCTTTTGTTGCAAGTGTAGCAAGAGGGCTGATTATTATTGGTTTGTTTTTATGTTTAGTCTTATGGAGGGAGAGTTTTAAGAATTTTTCCAAGAAAATCATTCCAGCTATCTGCATTTCCTCTGTATTCATTTTAGATATTGTAGGCACATTGTGGTCAAACGATACAAAAGAAGCATGGCACATAATCATACATGAGGTTTCTTTTCTCACAGTCCCTATGTTTATTGCTTTATACTCTCCTTTAAAGAAAAATGTTCTATCTTCCCAATTTATGATATATGTATTTTTCTGTTTATTGGGAACTATTGCCGGCTCATTTAATTATATTTTCACTCAATATGCAGACATCCGTCATCTGATACCTGGAGCAAGAAACATAGCGTTTGCTTTAAATACTGCATTTATAGCAATCATATTATTTACATACACTTATAATACAAAAAAGTATAGAAAAATCGCAATACCTATTATACTTTGGCTAATCGTATTTTTGATTATAATGCAGATGCTTAGCGGTTTGGTTGCTATAATCTTGTTCGCTATTATAGAGATTATATATTTAGCAATAAAAAAGAAAAACAAAATAGACATCCTTTTATCTTGTGTTATGTGTTGTTGCCTCATTGCATTTGGAATATGGATATACAAAGAATACAACAACTATTTCACACCAAAGGAGGCTTTTATTGGGAACAAAAATCTCAAAACTCCTGACGGCAATCTATATACAGGCACAGATGACAAATTTATTGAAAACGGATATCTTGTAAATAATTACACATGTCCAACAGAAGTGGAAACAGAATGGGAAAAACGGACTGGAAAAAGTATAAAAGAGTTTTGTAAAGACTCCCTTTACTCGTACGAAAACTTAGTCTATCGTTACCTTAACTCAAAAGGGCTACACAAAGACGCACAAGCTATAAGACAACTCAACGATGAAGATTTAGAAAACATATATCACGGTTTGGCAAACGTTGTCTATGCAGAAAAATTCTCACTAAAACCTCGTTTATATCAAACTTTCTATGAATTTGAACGATTTATTAACACAGGTAGTGTAAGCAATAAATCTCTTATTCAAAGATTTGCTATGATAAATAGTGCATTTCACTTGATAAAAGGAAATATTGTTTTTGGAACAGGTACTTCCGATGCAAAAAAAGCCCTTAAAGCACAACTAAATAAAGACTATCCTTCTTTGGAAGTAAAAGATGCTGATCCACATAACCAATTTATTTACTTGGTTGTCAGCTTTGGAATATTTGGATTGGTGGCTTTTATTCTAATATGCTCTTATCCTATCGTTACTCTCAAGTTATGGAGAAATAAATACTTCCTTTGCTTTATTTTTATTTGTCTCTGCTATATGTTTGTTGAGAGTTCTTTGAGAATGATGGCGGGAAGAATATTTTTTGTCATGTTTTTTGCATTATTTGCCTTCAATAATAAGGAGATAAAACAATATTATTTATCTGAAAATCATAATCCAAACCTTTAAAACCTATGCAACAAAAATCCCTTTACCTAATAGACGCAATGGCATTAATCTTTCGTGCCTATTATGCCTTGAATAAAAATCCAAGAATCAATTCCAAAGGTTTAAACACTTCTGCATCTCTTGGATTTTTCAACACTTTGTTTGATATAATTCAAAAGCACAATCCTGATTTGCTTGCTGTTTGTTTTGATGTCTCATCTGATACATTCAGAAAAGAAGAATACTCTGACTACAAGGCTAACCGTGAAGCCTGTCCTGAAGAAATCGCAAGCAATTTACCATACATAAAGGCTCTTTTGCAAGCCATGAAGATAAAGACTATTGGTATTGAGGGTTATGAAGCTGATGATGTTATAGGTACTTTAGCAAAAAAAGGCAAAAAAGCAGGCTATACCGTCTTTATGGTTACGCCTGACAAGGACTATGCTCAACTTGTGGAAGATGGAATATTCATTTTAAAACTTCCACGTATGGGACAGGGAGAACAAATACTTGGAGTTAAAGAAGTATTGGAAAAGTTTGAAATAAAAAGACCTGAGCAAGTTATAGACATTCTCGGACTTTGGGGCGACAGTTCTGATAATATTCCCGGCGTTAAAGGTATTGGTGAAAAGAAGGCTAAAGCTCTTCTACAACAATTTGACAGCATAGAAGAAATAATTGCAAACACAGATAAGATTACTGTTAATAGTGTCCGCAAAGCAATAGAAGAAAATAAAGAAGAGGCTCTTTTAAGCAAAAAACTTGCAACCATTCGTTTAGATGTGCCTGTGGAATTAGAGGAAAAAGAATTTCAAAGAAAGACTCCAGACTTCATGGAATGCAAAAGATTGTTTGAAGACTTAGAGTTTAGAAAGTTCTCTGAGAGGTTTTTTAACCTCTATAAAAAAGATCAAGACTTAGAAAAAAAAGATCAACTCTTTAGCACCCAAACATCAAGTTTTGAGAAAAAAAGATCAACTCTTTTTGAGCCAGAATTTGATCTTTTTTCTTCATTCTCTAACTTCAAAAGTATCAACAAGATAAATCACAACTATGAATCCTCCTACAACAACTTAGAAGAAGTATTAAGGCTGATTAACGAAAAGAAAGAATTTGCATTTTCTCTGATTACAGACAACGAAAGTTTCGATTGTAACATCAAGGCTTTGGCTTTCTGCGTTGAAAAAGGCAAGGCGTTTTACTATCCTTTGAATAACGAAAACAAAATCACCAATGAGTTAAAGGAAATCTTTGAAAATTTTGATATAAGAAAGATTTGCTATGATATAAAGCAAAAAAATCACGCCCTAAGCAACTCCAACATACTAATAAATGGAGATAATTTTGATATTATGTTAGCCCACTACCTCATTTCTTCGGAGGAGCGAGGTACGTTAGACGATTTGTCGCAGATATATCTTGACTACGAGATGATAGCCAAACAAAAAAACATAGAACTCAACGAAAGAGACTATACATGCGAACAGGCTGATATTATCTTCCAATTATATCCGCTATTTAAAAACAAGTTGAAAGAAGATAACTTGGAAAACCTTTTCTACAATGTGGAAATGCCATTGAGTGATGTCCTTTTTGCTATGGAAAAAGAAGGTATCAAAATAGATAAAGAGGTGTTAAAGAAATATTCTCTGCTCCTGCAAGAAGAAAAGGAAGGCTTGGAAAAAGAAATCTTTGAATATGCTGGCGAGGAGTTCAATATTGGCTCGCCTCTTCAATTAGGTAGAATTTTATTTGAGAAGTTAGATATCACCGACGGCAAAAAGACAAAGAAAACCAAGACTAAACAATACTCAACTTCTGAAGATGTATTAGAAAAACTTGCAGCCTATCATCCTATAATCCCATTGATATTGGATTGGAGAAAACTTTCCAAACTGAAAAACACATACGTTGATGCCCTGCCTTTGCTTATAAACAAAAAGACTGGAAGAATACACACAACATTCAAACAAGCCATCACCGCAACAGGAAGACTGTCTTCTGCAAATCCTAATCTGCAAAACATACCTATACGTTCTGAACAAGGAAAAGAAATACGCAGGGCCTTTGTTCCAAACTATGAGGGACATTATCTGCTTTCTGCGGACTATTCTCAGATAGAGTTAAGAATTATTGCTGCTTTGTCTGAAGACAAACATCTTTGCAGTGATTTTCAACACGGAAAAGATATTCACACTTCAACTGCTGCCAAGATATATCACGTAAATGAGGACAAAGTATCAAAAGAAATGCGATCCTCTGCAAAAAGTGTTAATTTTGGTATTATTTATGGTATCTCGGCATTTGGTTTATCTGAATCATTGCTTATCAGTCGCACTCAGGCACAAGAACTTATCAACGAATATTTTGCTGCTTATCCAAGTGTAGAAGAATTTATAAACAAAAGGATTGCTTTTGCAAGAGAGAAAGGTTATGCTGAAACACTGCTAAAGAGAAGACGCTACTTAAACAACATCAATTCTGCGAATGCTAACTTGAGAAATTTTGACAATCGCAACGCTGTAAATATGACAATTCAAGGAACAAGTGCAGATATGATAAAGATTGCAATGGTAAATATCTCCAAAGAGATAAAGGAGCGTAACCTAAAAAGCAAACTTCTCGTTCAAATACATGATGAGTTGATTTTTGATGTACCGGAGCAGGAAGTTGATATAATGAAAGAACTTGTACCAAAGGTTATGCAAGAAGCCCTACCGCTAAATAATGTTCCCGTGATAGCAGACTATGGTATAGGAAAGAATTGGTTGGAAATGAAATAGCGGAGAGCCTCCGCTGACAATAATCACTGAATTAGATTAAAAAAAAGAATGAAAGATGATAATAAAAACATACGATGACAACCTTAGTAAGAAACAAATAGACAACATTGTCTCTGTTTTAGAAAATGAAGGAATAGTTATTATTCCAACAGATACTCTCTATGCTTTTGTATGCGATATTTTGAGTAAAAAAGCTGCAAAGAATCTTGCGGAATTAAAAGGAAAAGTGTTGGAGAAAAGTAATTTTTCGCTTCTTTGTGAAAATCTTTCTGCAAGCACTCCTTATACTAAGCCTCTTGGAAACAAACAATTCTCATTCATACGCAACCTTCAAACCGGAGGATTTACCTTTGTCCTTTCTGCAAGCAACCTTACACCTAAGATATTCCAATCCAAGAAAAAAACTATAGGAATACGTCTGCCGGAAAACAAAATATGCTTAGACATATTGCAAAGATTAGGCAGACCATTGTTAGTTTCTTCTGTTCCTCACTCAGAAGACATGGAGCAAGAAGACTTCACTTGTGCTGAACTTTTGGAAGAAAAATTTGGTAATAGGGTTGCCATGGTTATAGAGAGTGATAGTTGCAAGAATATTCCTTCTACTGTTGTCAATCTTGTGGATGATGAGTTTGTTATTGAAAGAGAAGGTTTAGGAATCGTGGAATAATCTCCTGCCTATGAAAAAAGTATTGTTTATAGTCTCGTTGTTGCTTTCTTTTTCTTGCCTATGTTCTTTTGCACAGGAAAGAGACTATGCAGCGATTATGCGTCAAGCAATGCAAGAACAAGATTATGAACGAGCAAAAAACATATATGAATTAGCTAAGCAAGACGATTATTTTAATATTGCAGAAGTTGAGAACATACTCTGCGTTATGCACTACGCAAACAAAGAATACAAACAAGCTTACTCTATCTCTAAGAAACTATCTGATGAAGACGAAAGCGGTTTTCTAAGCGATATAGTCATGTATTCATTTCTTTCCAAGAACAGAAAAAATGATAGTATCATAGGAGAAAGGCTGGAAAGCTTTGATGTTAAAAATATTCCTATGAGTGCTTTGTATGACTTACAGATTATTGAAAAAAAAGACCTGAATAACATCTGCAACTCCATAGAAAGATACATTGACAATTTTAATGTCAGCAAAATGGAGAGAATTCCTTACAGAACCCTACAAACACTACTCTACTTTGTACAAGATAACTATATGCAAGCATACAACAAAGCACTTGACATCCTCTCAGAAGACAACATTGCGCTTATTGACTTTGTCTTGGGTCGTATAAGAGAAGAAAGACAAGAATATGTTTCTGCTCTTGCTTTCTATAGCAGTGCTATCCGGAAAGGTTATGTAAATAGGGATGTTTATTTACACAAAGCTTTATGCAACGGATACAATTCTGACTATGCCTTATCCAACATTGACTTGGACACATGCTTGTTTATTAAAGACGATTGTTATATTTATTATCTTAAAGGAATAAACTATAATCATCTAAGAGACTATAGCAACGCCATACAGTGCTTTAACACAGCCATACTTCTTTGCGATACTTTTGCAGATGCCTACAATTACAGAGGCATTGTCTATGCTAATTGCCAACAATATGAGTTTGCCCTTATGGATTTCAGGACTTGTTTCAGATTGAACGAAAACACTCCCTACATACATGATAATTTGGGATTGGCTTTGGAATATACTGGCAATGTTATAGAAGCTGTCAAAGAATATAACTTGTCTATAAAAAAAGAACCTGAATATTTTGATGCTTATTATAATCTTGGACGATTATATAGTGAAGACCTTCAACCTGCAAAAGCTCTAAGATATTTAAAAAAAGCTCTTGCTTTGGAGACAGAAGTTCCTGATATATATTATTTGATAGGAGTTAATCTCGCAAGAACAAATAAAATAAAAGCTGCTTGTGAATATCTTTCTATAAGTTTAGAAATGGGACATACAAAAGCTATGGAGGCTATTGAAGAAGTCTGTATTAAGGACAAATAAAACGAAAAACGAGGAAAGAATTAACTCTTCCCTCGTCCAAAACAATAAAATTATGAAAATTTAATCTATTTTCTATCTATTAATACATTCCTCCCATTCCGCCCTGAGGCATTGCTGGAGCAGCTGGAGCTGGTTCTTTTATTTCACTTAGAACACATTCTGTTGTAAGTATCATACTTGCGATAGAAGCAGCATTTTCCAAAGCAACTCTTGCAACTTTTGTAGGATCTATGACACCTGCTTTGTGCAAATCTTCATATTTGTCTGTACGTGCATTGTAACCCTCATCACCTTTCATTTCTTTTACTTTATTCACGACAACACTTCCTTCCAAACCAGCATTTTCTACGATTTGTCTTAGAGGTTCTTCCAAAGCACGTCTTACGATTTGAATACCTGTATTTTCATCTTCGTTCTCGCCTTTAACGTTCTTCAAAGAGGCTATTGCTCTTATGTAAGCAACACCACCACCTGGGATTATACCTTCTTCCAATGCAGCTCTTGTAGCATGTAATGCGTCATCAAAACGGTCTTTCTTTTCTTTCATTTCAACTTCACTTGCTGCACCAACGTAAATAACTGCAACGCCACCAGCCAATTTAGCTAAACGTTCTTGTAGTTTTTCGCGGTCATAATCAGAAGTAGTTTTTTCTATTTGCGCTTTTATTTGAGCAACTCTTGCTTTTATAGCATCTTTGTTTCCTGAACCAGAAACAATAGTAGTATTATCTTTATCAACAGTTATCTTTGCACTTGAACCAAGCATTTCCAATGTAGCATCTTCAAGTTTGAAACCTTTTTCTTCTGAAATAACTGTACCACCTGTAAGAATAGCAATGTCTTCTAACATTTCTTTTCTTCTGTCTCCAAATCCTGGAGCCTTAACAGCTACTATCTTTAAAGAACCCCTTAAACGATTTACAACCAATGTTGCAAGTGCTTCACCATCTATATCTTCTGCTATGATAAGTAACGCTCTGCCTGTTTGAACAACTTTTTCCAATACAGGAAGGAATTCTTTCATATTAGATATTTTCTTGTCATAGATAAGAATGAATGGGTTGTCATAAACTGTTTCCATTTTTTCTGTATCAGTAACGAAGTAAGGAGAAAGATATCCTCTGTCAAATTGCATACCTTCTACAACTTTAACAGTTGTATCCAAACCTTTTGCTTCTTCAATAGTGATAACACCTTCTTTTTTTACTTGTTTCATTGCTTCTGCTATCATACTTCCTATCGCAGAATCATTATTTGCAGAAATAGTTGCAACTTGTTCTACTTTTTCTTGAGCAGTGCCTATCTGACGAGAACGTTTTTTCAAATCAGCAACAACAACAGAAACAGCTTTATCTATACCACGTTTCAAATCCATTGGATTTGCTCCAGCAGCAACGTTCTTTAAACCTGTATTAACAATTGCTTGAGCCAAAACAGTAGCAGTTGTTGTACCGTCTCCTGCTTGGTCTCCTGTTTTAGAAGCGACTTCTTTTACAAGTTGAGCTCCCATGTTCTCAATATTATTTTCAAGATCTATTTCTTTAGCAACGCTAACACCATCTTTTGTGATGTGTGGAGCACCAAACTTTTTGTCTATAATAACATTTCTACCTTTAGGTCCTAAAGTAACTTTTACTGCATCAGCCAAAGCATTAACACCTGTACGTAGTTGTTCTCTTGCCTCAGTATTGAATTTTATTTCTTTTGCCATTTTATTTTTCTCCTATTTTTTTTTGATTAGATAATTGCATAAATATCACTTTCCCTCATAATAAGGTATTTTTCATCTCCAACATTTATTTCAGTGCCAGAATATTTTCCATATAATACCTTATCACCTGCCTTTACTGTCATAGGTTCATCTTTTTTACCTGGACCTACAGCTATAACAGTTCCTTCCATAGGTTTTTCTTTTGCAGTATCAGGAATAATGATACCGGTTGCTGTTTTTTCTTCAGCCTCTGCAGATTTTACCAAAACTCTGTCAGACAATGGTTTTATATTCACCTTTTTCATATTTTATGTGTTTTTTTGTTTATTTATAAAATTCAAATTTACTTCACAAAGATTCCAAATTATGTGCCAAATAGAATTAACTGACATTTTGTCATATAAAAAGTTTTTGCCGTATTACCTCATTTAATAGAAATTGAAATAGCGTTAAAAAAAGAAAAACATCAAATTTGCTGAGATTAGAATTTGAAACTCTCTTCAAAAAAAACAACTTTTTCTTTGTTTTTTTTGCATTTCTAAAAAAAACATTTAACTTTGCAAGTTGATTAACAAAGAAAGAAATAAAAAACACTATATTTATATGAGACCAGATTTTAGTAATGTGGATTTCAAACAACTTAACAACCACACAGATTTTAGAACGTGGGAGAAAGAATTTCACAATGACAAAAATTGGATAACTCCTGAACAAATACCTGTTAAACCTGTTTATGGTGCAGAAGACTTACAAGGTATGGAACACCTTAATTATGCTGCAGGAGTTGCCCCTTATCTTAGAGGACCTTATAGTACAATGTATGTTATGCGTCCTTGGACAATTAGACAATATGCAGGATTCTCAACAGCAGAAGAGAGTAACGCTTTTTATCGTCGTAATATAGCAGCAGGTCAAAAAGGATTATCCGTTGCTTTTGATTTGCCTACACATAGAGGATATGATTCCGACCATCCAAGAGTTGTGGGCGATGTAGGAAAAGCTGGTGTTGCTGTTGATAGTATCTTAGATATGAAAATCTTGTTTAACCAAATAGACTTAGGAAAAATGTCCGTTTCAATGACGATGAACGGAGCTGTTTTGCCTGTTTTGTCTTTCTATATTATAGCTGCCGAAGAACAGGGTGTTAAACAAGACCAATTGGCAGGAACTATTCAAAATGATATTCTTAAAGAGTTTATGGTGAGAAATACTTACATTTATCCACCTAAACCTTCTATGAAAATCATTGCTGATATTTTTGAATACACATCTAAAAATATGCCTAAGTTCAATTCTATTTCCATCTCAGGTTATCACATGCAGGAAGCAGGAGCAACAGCCGACATAGAAATGGCTTATACGCTTGCTGATGGATTAGAATATCTTAGAGCAGGTATAAATGCTGGAATGAGCGTAGATCAATTTGCTCCACGTTTGTCTTTCTTCTGGGGTGTAGGAATGAATCACTTTATGGAGATAGCAAAAATGCGTGCTGCAAGAATGCTTTGGGCTAAAATAGTTAGTCAATTTAATCCAGAGAATCCAAAATCTCTTGCCCTTAGAACTCACTCTCAAACATCAGGCTGGTCTCTTACAGAACAAGATCCATTTAATAATGTTGCTCGTACTTGCATTGAGGCTATGGGAGCAGCACTTGGTCATACACAATCACTACATACTAACGCATTAGATGAAGCTATAGCCTTGCCAACAGACTTTTCTGCTCGTATCGCAAGAAATACACAGATATATCTACAAGAAGAAACAAATATTTGCAGAAGTCTGGACCCTTGGGCTGGAAGTTATTATGTAGAAAGTCTTACTCATGAACTTGCACACAGAGCTTGGGGACATATTCAAGAAGTAGAGAAACTTGGAGGTATGGCTTCTGCTATAGAGAGTGGTATTCCTAAGATGCGTATTGAAGAGTCTTCTGCAAGAAAACAAGCAAGAATAGACGCAGGTATAGATACTATACTTGGCGTTAATAAATACAGACTTGCTCATGAAGCTTCTATTGACACTCTTGAAATAGACAACACTGCGGTTAGAGAAGCACAAATCAAACGTCTTGAAAAACTACGTGCAGAAAGAAATGAAGACGATGTACAAGAGGCTTTGCGTAAATTATCTCACGTTGCCCAGACAGGAGAAGGCAATCTTTTGGAAATGAGTATTGATTGTGCAAGAAAGAGAGCCTCTTTGGGAGAAATATCAGATGCTTGTGAAAAACACTTTGGAAGATATAAAGCAAAAATAAATTTGATTTCAGGCGTGTATAGTAGTGCAACAAAAGACAGTGCTAAGTTTAAGAAAGCACAAGAAATGGTCAAAGAGTTTGAAAAACTTGAAGGTAGAAGACCAAGAGTTATGATCGCTAAGATGGGACAAGACGGACACGACAGAGGAGCAAAAGTTGTGGCAACAGGTTATGCAGACATAGGTTTTGATGTTGATATGGGACCTTTATTCCAAACTCCTGAGGAATGTGCTAAACAAGCTGTGGAAAACGATGTTCATATCCTTGGAGCATCTTCATTAGCCGCAGGACACAAAACACTTCTTCCTCAAGTCATAGAAGAATTAAAGAAACTTGGAAGAGAAGACATCATCGTTACTGCTGGTGGTGTTATCCCTCCTCAAGACTATCAATTCTTATATGATGCAGGTGTAGCAGCGGTCTTTGGCCCTGGAACAGTTGTTTCTGATTCGGCAATAAAGATGATGGAGATCCTGTTTGAGCAAAGAAAACAAGACTAAAAAACAAATAAAAAACGATTAGTAAAGTCCTTGGAAAACCGTTGGAGTTGTAAGAATCTAACGGTTTTTCTTTGTTTTCAAATATTTCAAATCAAAACTAAATCATTTTTACTCTGATACTTAATCTCTATTTTTTTGCTATAAAACTGCTAATATTTAAAAATTATTAGTGTTAATCATTTCTTTTTTCTTACTTTTGCAAAGAGATTATTTACGATTAATTAATTTCTGCAACCAATGTTGATAAATAGAGACGATACAATAGTAGCTCCTGCAACCAACACTAACATTAGTGCGGCTTTAGGCATTATCCGTTTAAGCGGTAAACAGGCAATAGAAATAGCAGACAAGGTTTTTGTAGCTCAAAACAAGAAATTAAACAACCTACAACAAGCAAAGGCTAACCATACTTACTTCGGCACAATAGAATATGAAGGGAAAACAATAGATGAAGTTGTGTTGAGCGTGTATTTTGCTCCACATTCTTTCACAGGGGAAAATCTTGTAGAGATAAGTTTTCATGGTTCTACATATATATGCCAAACTCTTCTTAATATGCTTATCAGTTTTGGTGCAAGAATGGCTGAAAAAGGAGAATTCTCTGAACGTGCTTTCCTTAATGGTAAGATAAACCTTTCACAAGCGGAAGCCATTGCTGATGTTATCGCTTCTCGCAACGGTTTTTCTTTAGATATGGCTATGAACCAGTTGAGAGGTGGCTACAATGATATGTTACTTTCGCTTAGAGAAAAGTTTTTGAAGGTTGCTTCTCTATTGGAATTGGAAATAGACTTTTCTGAAGAACATGAAATATTCGTTGATAGAAAGAAACTTCTACAAGAACTAAACGAAACCCAAGACCTTTTAACAGAACTCTGTGATTCTTTTAAACAAGCCAACGCTTTCAAGCAAGGGATCCCTGTTGCCATTGTAGGAAAACCAAATAGTGGCAAAAGCACTCTAATGAACGCTATACTAAAAGAAGAAAGGGTGATTGTATCTAATATCGCTGGAACAACCATAGACACTATTGAAGAACGGTTTTTTATTAAAGGAGTGGAATATCGTTTTATTGACACCGCAGGAATAAGAGAGAGTAGAAACGAAATAGAAAAGCAAGGTATAGAACGTTCTTTCAAGGCTATAGAAAAGGCTATGTTTATCCTTGTAATTTCAGATATTTCTGAGAAAGAGGAAGAATGGGAAAAATCAAAGCAGGATATATTAAAAGGAATAAAACTTAAGGATAAAAAACTTATCCATATTCTAAACAAAGAAGATAAGGCAAAACTTTCAGACAAAGAAAAAGAAGATTTAAAATGCAAAGGCTATGTCATAATTTCAGCAAAAGAAAAGCATGGACTTGAATTTCTGTTAGAAAAAATAGAGAGTATGACTCCTAAAACAGATTTCAACAACAAAGTTTTTCTTAGCAATACCCGCCATTATCAAATTATAAACAAAGCATTAGAAGAAATAAAACTTGCAATGCAAAACGTTGAAGCAGGCATTTCTTCTGATTTAATAGCAGAGAACATCCGCATGGCTACAAACTACATCGGAGAAATAACAGGAGAGGTTTGTAACGAAGATATTTTAGGTAATATATTTTCCAACTTCTGCATAGGTAAATAATAAAAGGACGATACTGAGTATCGTCCTTTTATTATTATAAGCATTATTCTAATTGTTCGTTACCATAGAGGAAACAGTAATAGAAGTGGAAGTTGTCCCTGTGTAGGTTGCACCTGTGTAATAACCATTCCATTCTGTTCCACCTGTGATTGTTCCACCTGTGTATAGTTTATATGTTCCCGTAGAAATGCTTGGAGAAGAAATCAAAAGAACTAATCCATTATTTCCACCAGGATTACCACCTCCAGGACCACCTCCAGGACCATTGGCAGGAGAACCCCAAGGATTTCCACCTTGACCTCCTTGCATAGATGTTATTGCAGGAATCTGGAACATAATTATACTATTGTTGCTGTTGTCAGTAAAGTTGATTGCCTGATTAGCACTTACACCACTTTTCAAAATAACTCTCTGAGTGCAGACAGAGGATGTCGGAGTAGAATGTTCTCCTCCAATACCAATAAGTGTTCCGCCCGTGATTTTAAATGTGTTTTGATCGCAGTCAAAACCGCCTTCAGGAGCTGTTTGTCCTACTGCTATAACCAAGCCTCCGCTTATTGTTATAGTTCCATTTGCATCTATGGCATCATTGCCTGTTGCGTGTGCATATACTTTTCCTCCTGATATTTCAATATGGTTTGCTGCATTTATAGCATCATCGTATGTATTAAGAGTTATTTCGCCTCCTGAAATAAACATTGTATCCTTGCTTTCCAATCCTTCTCCACCATCATGCTCTGTTGTAACGTTTATAATACCTCCTAATATATAGAAATTACCCTCTGCTGCTATAGCTTTAGGTTGAGCATAGTCTGTCTCATTTCCCCATCCTGAACCTTGAACCTCAACAAAATGCTCACCGCTTGTACTTGCATTGATAACAGGAGTTGTGTTTTCTCCTTCCTTTATTGTTATTGTTCCATCAATCTTTATACACTTACCGCCAGAACCTGACTGTGCAATGGTTATAGTACCTCCCTCTATAAGAAGATTTCCATCTGCTTTAATACAAGAAGATTTATAAGAATCTGTTGCACCTGTGCTGTCAATATATGTTGCACCATCAGACGCAGCAGTTATATTTACAACAGGAGAGCCTGTAATGGTTATATTGCCATCAGCACTCATTCCTCTACCTCCTGCATTAGATGAAGGAAGGGTAAGAGTTATGTTACCGCCGCTAATAGTTATATTACTATCTGCTCCTATTGCACTACAATAAGAAGGATCATATCCGCTTCCTACTTCTTCTAATACCACCGTTCCTGCAGCTGTAACGTTGATATTTCCACCTGTAATATCAACATCTATGTCTGACTTAATACCTTTTCCTGCATCAGCATTAACAGTTACATTTATCGTAGGTTCAGCAAATGTCAGTGTATTATCAGAAGAGATACCATTCTTTTTATTTGCAACACAAGTAAGAGTTCCTGTACCTGTGAAAGTTGTTTCTCCTTTTGTATTGATAACTGCCTTACCATCAGAAGCAGAATTATCTGTTAGTGTATTTACTGTTCCATCTACTATGTTAAATGTAGTGGTTTTGTCTTTCTTTAAGCGGATAGGTATGGTAGTAAGTGAAGTCAAATCCAAACCACCCAAAGATATTTTAAACTTCTTGTCAGATTCCAAATAGAAAGATCCGTCAGAAGATGTACCAGACAAATAATATTCTATATTGGTTATGCCTGCTGTTGTAAGAATACTTACATTTGCACCGCTGACTGTAATGGCTATATCTTCACTTCCTACATTATTGACAACGTATGCAGTATCGTCAGCATATGTTACATACACTATATTAGAATATTCTGCTCCTGTCTGTGAGAATACAATACTGTCTATTGTGCTTATAGGCAATGTTACTGTATTTTCATCCTCTGTAATCAAAAGATTAGAGGTATTGTCTGTCATTTTTAGACTATTGATGTTGGCAGCATTATTTTGATAAATAACACTTCCATTATAATACATCAAAACAGTATCTGTAGAATAGCTGTCAGCATTCTGTGCCTTTAAACCAAAAGAAATGAAAAGGCATACTGCAATAAAAATACTTATCTTTTTCATAGTTTTGAGAATTTAAAGGTTTTATCACTACATTTCAACACATAGACACCTTTTTCCAATGAAGCGATGTCTATTTTTTCATCATTAGCATACTTACCTTGAAGCAACAACTTGCCATCAAGACTATATATACTTAAATCTTGCTTTTGATTACCATTACCTGCTGTCTTTATATAGTCTTTGGCAGGATTTGGATAAACAAACATTGTATTCTCGGCCTGTACATCAGAGATTGAAGCAACTTGTCTGAAATAAATCTTCTGCATATCTTCAAAATACACAATTGTTGAGTTGCCTTCGTTATCAACAATATTGATAAAACTCTGAGAATCCGAAGTTGCTTCATTGAAATACACAGCTCCATTATCCCCTAAATCATAAGTCTGTTCTGTCAAATCTGTCTTCTGCACAACCAGAACATTTTGTGCCTTTATTCCTATGCTGACAAACGCACATAGAAACAAGATTAAAATTAGTTTTCTCATATTTAATTGGTTTATTATTTATTGCGGGTGCAAAGATAGTAAAAAAAATATCATATTAATGCAAAAATATTAAAAAAGTGAGTACCTTTGCAAAATAATAAATCAAGTTATAGTCAAGAATTTATGAAAAGAATTATCATATATACAACCTTTATCTTGCTTGTATTTTGTCTCAATGCACAAGGGCTTTTTGTCGGTTCATACAATATAAGAAATAAGAACGATTGGGATAAAAAACAAAACAACGACTGGAACATTAGAGTAGAAAAGATTTGTGAATTGATAAACTTTGAAAGCCCTGATATCTTTGGAACACAAGAAGTTTTAAATATTCAGTTGAATGATATGCTAAAACTTTTGGACAGATATGCTTATATCGGTGTTGGAAGAGACGACGGCAAAGAGCAAGGAGAATATGCTGCCATTTTTTACAACAAAGAACGCATAGAACTGTTGGAAAATGGAGACTTCTGGCTTGCAGAACAAACAGACTCTCCACAAAAAGGCTGGGATGCTGCTTGTATTCGCATTTGCACTTGGGGGAAGTTCATAGATAGACAGACGAGAAAAGAATTTTATTTCTTCAATCTTCACATGGATCATGTAGGTGTTGTCGCCAGAAGAGAGAGTGCAAAACTTGTTGTGGAGAAAATAAGACAAATAGCAAAAACAAGCTCATCTATACTTACAGGAGATTTCAATGTGGATCAAAATAATGAGATATATACCACATTCACCCAAAGTGGTATTCTCAAAGACAGTTATCAAGTTGCTAAATACAAGATGATTCCTAACGGAACATTCAACTCTTTTAATCCACTACTAAAAACCAACAGCAGAATAGACCATATATTTGTTACAAAAGACTTTATCGTGGATAATTATGCAGTTATGACAAATATGTATTGGCTAAACAAGGACGAGAAGAAAAAAATCAAAGGCCATGATGCTCCTGATGAGATAAGTTTCAAGGAAGGTATTATCCGCACTCCTTCTGACCACTACCCTATTTTTGCACGCCTAAGATGGAAATAAAGAAAAACATTGATAAGAAGTTCTTTGTCGATTGGACAAAGAAGATACAAAACATAAAATCTGAGAGTGATTTTTTCGCTTTGTGCAAAGAGGCTGTTGCTTTTCAATACCAGAATAACAAAGTCTATAGACAATGGTGCAAGTCTTTGTCTTACAATACAGACAACATCAGTTCTGTTAATGACATCCCCTTTCTACCTATATCTTTCTACAAAAGTTTTGCAATAACTTGCTTTGAAGACTACGAATATGAAGACTACTTCCTTTCTTCTGGAACAAGTTCCATGCAAAGGAGCAGACATTTGGTCTATAATAAAGATTTCTATATTCAAAACACTTTTTCTTGTTTCTCTCAATTCTTTTCCAATATAGAAGAATATTGTTTTATATGTCTTTTACCCAACTATTTGGAGCAGGAACATTCATCTTTGATTTGCATGATGAATGCTTTTGTTGAGAAAAGTAAGTATAAAAACAGTGGCTTCTATGCTCACAACCTGAAAGATGTTGTTACAGTTCTAAGACACAATGAAAAAGAAGGTATAAAGACTATTCTCTTTGGTGTAACATACGCCTTGCTGGACTTAGTGGAAAACTATCCTAACCTAAGACTAAAAAATACAGTCGTTTTTGAAACAGGTGGAATGAAAGGACGAAGAGAAGAACTGCCAAAAGCAGAGATACACAGAATATTGACCGAAAGTTTAGGAATAAAAAACATTGCTTCAGAATATGGAATGTGTGAATTGTTTTCTCAGGCCTATTCTCTGCAAGACGGTGTTTTCTTCGCCCCAAAACAAATGCAAGTGATTGTAAAAGAAATAAACGACTACAAAAATACTCTTGGAGTTGGCAAACGCGGAATCCTCAATATTATAGATTTATGCAATATAGACACATGTTGTTTCATTCAGACGGAGGATGTCGGCAGAAAACTTTCGGAAAACTCTTTTGAAATCATAGGCAGATTAGACCATTCTGATATAAGAGGATGTAATCTTATGTACTAAGATTTTACCCGTTTTTTCTATACATAAAGACTTAATGAAAAAAGTCTTCGTTTTAAGAAAAAAAGAGTTGATGTTTAGGTGCAAAAGAGTTGATCTTTTTTTCTCAAAACCAACTCTTTTTTTGCCAAAACTTAAATACCTGATTTTAATATAGTTATTTCTTAGAAAAATAATACATCTTTGCAAAATGAAACGCTATTATATTCTGTTGTATCTTCTATGCGTAACTTTTTTGAGTTCTTCAAAATCACTAACCCCAAGATGTTCTGCCTCTCTGAGAAAAAGTTCTGCACAAGCGTATGCATCTGACTGTGCATGATGATGATTGAGCGATATATTCTCCAAGTTGCAGAGGTAGTCCAAAGAAAACTTTTTAGATTCTTTCCAAACATCACGTGAAAGAACGTAGGTGCAGAGGTAACGACTCTGAGGTTTTGATAAATTATAATACCTCAGCGTTTTTCTAAGCACGTTTATATCAAAAGAAGCATTGTGTGCTATAACCATAGTGTTGTCTAAGTATGGTTTTATCTCTTTCCACAACAGAGCAAAGGTTGGTTTGTCAGCAACATCTTCTTTGTGTATTCCATGAATACGTTGTGCATAATAATGAAAATAAGGAAAACATATAGGCTTTATCAACCAATATCTAACATCCACAACCCTATTATCCTCTACCTTGCAAAGTCCTAACGAGCATGGAAAATATTTGTCAGCCGTTTCAAAATCTATAGCAGTATAAGAAAACATCGTATATGGGTAAAGTTGTCTTCTTTTTTACTTTTTGAAGTTTTGTAAGCCTTTTTGCAGGAAGGATACAAAGTTATTCACGTTCTTGTCATATGGTTGAGGCTTTTCTGTAAGAAGATTACCATCACCATCCATAAGAACATACAAAGGTTGTGCATTAGCGTGAAACTTCTCTATCTGATAGTTAAGATTTCTTCTTCCAAGAGTTTTTATTGTCTTGCCATTCATTTGAGTCCATTCCTCTTTTGGCAACTCTATTGTATTTTCATCACAGTATAAAGACACAAGAATATAGTCGTTTTGTATCAGTTTCTTGACTGTTGGATCAGACCACACAGCTGTTTCCATTTCCCTGCAATTTGCACAACTCTTTCCTGTAAAGTCTAAGAACAAAGGCTTGCCAACTTGTTTTGCATATTGCTTTGCTTCCTCTAAATCAAAGAATGCTTTGAAACCAACTGGAATATGCTCATCTAACTTATCAGCATACTTTCTTTGAATAGGAAAATCACCTACATTAGCAGTAGTTGTTGTACCACCATTTTCTACAACTATTTTCTCAATATTGTATTCCTGAGAAGAAAGAGGTGGTAAATAACCAGAAATAGTACTAAGCGGAGCTCCCCAAAGACCTGGTATCATATAAATAGTAAATGAGAAGGAAACAATAGCAAGGAAAAGACGAACAACACTTATATGCTGTAAATCAGAATCTCCTTTGAATTTCAGTTTGCCTAACAGATAGAATCCTATCATTGCAAAGATTACTATCCAAATGCAGAGATATGTTGTCCTTGGCAGGATTCCCCAATTACATGCTTGGTCTGCTACCATAAGGAACTTTAAACCTAAGGCTATTTCTAAGAAACCAAAGACAATCTTCACGCTATTTAACCACGAACCGCTTTTCATATTCTTTAAGAATGAAGGGAACATAGCCAAAAGAGTGAATGGAAGTGCAAAACCTATGGCAAATCCCAACATAGAAACAAAGAATATAAACGAATTGGAAGAGCCTGACGCCATTTCCACTAATGCAGCACCAAGAATAGGACCTGTGCAGGAAAAAGAAACTAATACTGTAGTAAGAGCTATAAAGAACGCACCTAAAAGTCCGCCTTTTTCACTTTCTTTGTCTGACTTGGTTACCCATTTGCTTGGCATTGTTATCTCAAACAATCCAAAGAAAGAAAGAGCAAACACCATAAAGATAACAAAGAACAGAACATTAGGAATCCAATGTGTAGAAATGATATACATTGCGTCCTTTCCGAATATCAAAGTAAGCAATAAGCCTAAAACAGCAAAGATTAAAACGATGGAAAGTCCAAAGAAATAAGCTTGTTTTCTTCCTTGACGATTAGTTTTTCTTCCATGCAAGAAGAAAGATATAGTCATTGGTATCATAGGAAAAACACAAGGAGTTAGCAAAGTTATTAATCCCACTCCAAATGAAATTAGAAACACCATAAACAAAGATTTATTGGCAAGATCTTGAGTATCTCCCATTGATTTTGCTTCTGCAATTGTAGTAGAAGTTTGTGTTGAGGCCGTTTCTGTTGCTACCTGAGTAGGAGATTCTGCTAATTGTGGTTCTTGTGGAACTTCTTCTCCTACAATATTAGGATTTCCTTTTACATCAAAAACAAAAGCCACATCATCAGGAGGAATACATGAACCATTTTCACAAAGTTGGAAAGTAAGAGAACCTTTTACTTTGAAATCCTTATCTGTCTTTACTTTTATTCTTTGACGGAATACAACAGTTCCCTCAAATGAACGAGTAGTGTCTTTAGCAAACTTATCATAATGGGCTTTGCTTGCAGGTTCTTTTACTCCGCCTATCTTTTGATAATCACTTGCTTTTAAGAAATTAAACTCTATAGGCATTTCAGTTCCTTTGGTATATTGCGAATAAATATGCCAACCTTTGTCTAAAGAGCATTTTAATTGTAATTCAGAAACGGAATCATTGATTCTATTTGTTGTGAAAGTCCATCTTGCATGTTCTTGTGCAGAAACACTAACACAGAACACCACTGCAAAAAGGTATAAAACTACATGCTTTGCTTTGTTCATGATATATAAGTTATTTCTTGTTATCTTTTTAACCAAACAGAAGGATTTTGACATTTTACTCCTTGACGAACTTGGAAATTCATTTCACTTTCTCCATTTTCATTTGTGGCTATAGTTCCTATAGTTTGACCTGTTGAAACTTTAGCTCCATCAGAAACAGAAACGCTCGCAAGATTAGTATAAACAGTCATATATTCTCCATGTCTTATGATTACTATCTTGTTTCCATTAGGTCCAGGGAAAACTTTACAAACCTCTCCTTCAAAAACAGCTTTAACACTTGCTCCTTTTGTCGTACGAATATCAACTCCAAGATTTTCTATCTCTACTCCTGCAATATCAGGATGAGGATGTTTTCCAAAACCACTAACGATTACACCTTTTCCAACAGGCCAAGGAAGTCTTCCTTTGTTGGTTTCAAAACTCTTAGACAAGGCTTCTTCTTTTGGAGTTGCAGCCATTACGTAAGTTTTCTTCTCTGGAGTTTTCTTTTCTGTTGAAGATTCTTTCTTAGCTGTTGCATTTGCAGAAGAAGCATTCTTTCTTTTTGTCTCTGCTATTTTTGCTTGTTTCTTAACTTCAGCAGAGATAGCAGCATTTATTTGCTGTTGGAGTTTCTTCTTTTTAGCTTCTTTTGCTTTTATTTCTTTTGCAAGCTGGCTCTCTTGCTTTTTGATATTATTTACAAGTTTCTCTTGTTGCTGCCGCTCTTTATTAAGATTAGCTGTATTGACTTTTTCTTGACTAAGCAACTTTGACTGTGATTTCTTTTGGTTAAGCAAGTCATCTGTCATTGAAGACAACTCTATTGTCTTGTTTTCTATCTTCGCCATTTGACTTCTCTGTAAAGAAGCATAACGTCTAAAGAAAACATATCTCTGATAGGCTTCATGATAGTCTTTTGCAGCGAAAATAAACAAAAGCCTATCCATTGCAGAACGATGTTTTTGTGCATAACGAAGCATATATGCATAGTTCTGCTTAAGAATTTCAAGACTACGATAAGATTCTGTTATACTTTGTTGAGTTGTTTTGATTTGGTTGTCTAATATATTAATCTGAGAAGTTATATTATTAACCAATTGTTGTCGTTGTTCTACCTTCTTTTTTATTATCTGCAATTCAGAGGCAGAAAGTTTTTTGTTTTTTCTTGTCTCCTTTAGTATGGCATTCATTGAAGATATTTCTTTTTCTATCTTCGCTTTCTCCTTTTCTAAACTTTGACGGTTTTGTGCTTTAGTCTCCGTAGCAAAACACCAACACAATGCTATAGCAAAAAAAGATATGTATATATAATGTTTTCTTTTCACGACAAATAGTATTAAGAATTAAAAGCGGTTGCAAAAGTAATGAAAATATTTCTTTTATCCGTTATTATTTCTCCTTTATTTTTTTTGTATCTGA
>R24__coassemble_479_pt1 | contig 26787 bp, 24 predicted proteins | sample R24__metabat2_high_PE_045 | metagenome-assembled genome bin R24 | reverse complement strand
ATTGAAAATAGAGAAGAAAAAAGTTTTGTTATTTATCATAAAATATATAATTTTGCACGCTTAAAAAAAGAAATTATTTAGCAATGAATCTGTTTCATATATTTACACAAGGAATACTTTTTGGTCTTACATTATCCTTAATGATTGGACCTGCTTTTTTTTCTTTGTTACAAACAAGCATCGCTAAGGGATTTCGTTCGGGTTCTCATCTTGCATTGGGAATTTCTTTAAGTGATGTTTTTATGGTTTTTGTTGCCTGGTATGGAGTTTCTACTTTTTTTGAAACAGGAGAGGCACGCAAAATATCATCTATACTTGGAGGAATAATTATTGTAGTTTTTGGCATCTACACAGCAACACGCAAACACAAAACCCCAAAGAAAAGAAACTTGGAAGCAGTTTCAAAATTTCAACTTAAATATATTGCCAAAGGATTTCTGTTTAATATAGCAAATATAGGGACATGGCTTTATTGGCTTATTCCTGTTAGTGTTGCTAATAGTTATAACACATCAAAAGAGCAGATAACATTTCTCGTATCTATTCTTATAACCAATTTAGGAATGGATTTGTTGAAGTGTAAAGTGTCGCACGAACTGAAACGTTTTCTTACCGATAATGTTATTACAATAATAAATAGGGTAGTAGGAATAATAATTATCATCTTTGGTATTTATCTTGCGATAGCGACTTTTTTACCCGAAAAAACAAATATTATAAATAACATTCACTAAGTATTTTTTTAGTGAATATTATCATAAAGGTTTTGCTTGTTAATCTTTTAGCAAGCTATTTTGATATATATAAGACCAAAACTGAAATATCTGCAGGAGAAACACCACTGATACGAGATGCTTGTGCTATTGTTTTAGGACGAATTTTAGACAATTTTTCCCTTGCTTCAAAAGATAAAGACTTTAAACTGTTATAATCAAAATCTTCTTTAATAAACAGGTTCTCGTATTTATTTATTCTATCAACAACCTCCTGCTCCTTTATAATATAAGAGGCATATTTTACTTTTATTTCTGTAAGAGTCTTTACTTCTTTTCTTATATAAAGAGGAAGAGCGTCAAACTTTTGCTTTAAAACAGGTAAAGCAGGCAACAAGTCTTCCAATCTTACTTGAGGACGAACAAGAAGATGTGCTATCTTATCTGGTCTGACAAGATTAGGGGTAGAAAGAGTTTCCAATGTAGAGTTAATCTCTTGTGGTTGCACATTGGTTTTGGAGATATAATCAATTATATTGTTGGTGCTTGATAGTTTTTTCTCCAAAAGTTTCATACGTTCTTTTTCAGCCAAGCCTATAAGGAAAGATTTTTCTGTAAGTCTTTCGTCAGCGTTATCTTGTCTAAGAAGGATACGGTATTCTGCTCTTGAGGTGAACATTCTATAAGGTTCATCCACACCTTTTGTAACCAAATCGTCAATAAGAACACCTATATACGCTTCACTACGTTTTAAAACCAGAGGCTCTTGTTCTCTTATCTTTAAAACAGCATTAATACTTGCCATCATTCCTTGACAGGCTGCTTCTTCATAGCCTGTTGTACCATTTATCTGACCAGCAAAATAAAGGTTTTCTATCTGTTTTGTTTCTAAGGTTGCTTTAAGTTGAGTAGGAGGGAAGTAATCATACTCAATAGCATAACCAGGACGTACAATCTTAGCATTTTTGAAGCCGATGATTTCTCTTAGAGCCTTATATTGTATATCCAAAGGAAGAGAAGAAGAAAATCCATTAACATAATAAAGGTCTGTGTAAAGAGATTCTGGTTCTATAAACAGTTGATGATGGTCTTTTTCTGAAAATCTTTCTATCTTATCTTCAATGGAAGGACAATATCTTGGTCCTCTTCCCTGTATTCTTCCTTGAAACATGGGAGAGTCTTTGAAGCCCGTCCTTAAAATATCATGTACCTTTTCACTTGTATAAGCAAGGAAACAAGAATGTTGTTCCAAAGGTTTTCTTCTTTGGGTTAGATAGGAAAACTTGCCTGGTTGTTCATCGCCTTTTTGTTCTGTAAGAAGAGAAAAGTCAATACTTTTACCTTCTACTCTCATAGGTGTTCCAGTCTTTAGTTTTTCTACAATAAATCCCAAGTCTTTTAGTTGTTTGGATAAAGACACCGCAGCCTCTTCTCCTAAGCGACCACCTTCATAATTGACTTTGCCAACATGTATTCTGCCACTAAGAAAAGTACCATTGGTAAGCACAACAGCTTTTGCTTTAAAGGTAAGCCCGAGTTTTGTTCTAACGCCTTCAACTCTATCTCCTTTTATCATAATATCTGTAACCTCATCTTGCCACATTGAAAGCGTAGGCATTTGCTCTAATTGTCTTCTCCAACCAATAGGGAACATAACATTATCAACTTGAGCCCTTGGAGACCACATTGCAGCCCCTTTTGAAGCATTTAGCATACGAAATTGAAGAGTATTGTTGTCAGTATTCAAACCACTGTAGCCTCCCATGGCATCTATTTCTCTTACTATCTGTCCTTTTGCAACACCACCCATAGCAGGATTGCAGGAAAGAGCAGCAATGCAAGTGAGATTTTGTGTAATAAGAAGAACATTAGCTCCCATTTTGCTTGCAACAAATGAAGCTTCGCAACCGGCATGACCACCACCAACAACAATAACATCAAATTCTTTATCCATAGAACAAAATTTTTGCAAAATTAAACAAAAAACCATAAACACTAATTCATAATTGCCATTAATTTGTTTGAATTATTATAGAATTAATGGCAATAGAATAAATGTTATAATATGAGAATATGGGAGAATTTTTGTAATTTTGCACCTATGAATTTTGAATACTACGTAGCAAAACGCTTAATAAAACACAAGGATAAGAACTTTACTCGTCCGATAATAAGGATAGCACAGATAACCATTATGCTTTCCGTCGCAGTTATGCTTATATCTGTTAGCGTTTTGCAAGGTTTTAAGAAAGAGATAAAAAGCAAGATAGCAGGCTTCTCTTCCCACATTCAAATAACACAATATTCTACAAATGCAGTCTTAGAAGATAATTCCCTGATGAGTCTTTCTTCATTAGAAAAGCAACAGATACTGAACAACAAAAACGTAAAAACTCTCTATCCTGTCTTTTCCCGAGGCGGTGTGCTGATAAATAAAGAGGATTTTCAGGGCGTAATATGCAAAGGTGTAGATTCTTCATACGATAAAACTTTCTTCAATGATAATATTGTTGAAGGTAAGTTCCCAAGTCTGAATAAAGAAAGCAAACAAGAAATACTTGTTTCCAAAACCATAAAAGATAAACTTAAAATCAAACTTAATGACAAGATAAAAATTTATTTCTACGTCAATAACTCTTATAGAGCCAAGAACTTTTATGTTAGTGGAGTGTATGATACAGGTTTGGGAGAGTATGACGAGAATTTTCTTGTATGTGATATGAGTGTTTTAAAGAATATCTTTTCTGTTGAAGATGATATGTTTTCGTGTTATGAAGTGATGCTTAAGGATTTTTCTTCACTTGGCAAGGCTTCGCAGGAAATATACTACACAATAGGACAGGATAAAAGCATTATGCCTATAACGGATTTGGAACCTAATCTTTTCTCTTGGCTGAACCTTTTGGATAGTAATGTTGTGATGATTATACTTGTGATGATTTTGGTCTCAGTCGTAACTCTTTCTTCTATAATGCTGATAATGATATTTGAAAAGAAAAAAATGATAGGAGTCCTTAAAAGTTTCGGCACCAAAAACGCTTCAATAATAAAGATATTCCTATATAAAATAGGCTACGTCATCCTTTACGGTATTTTGTTGGGAAATGTTTTTGCCATTGGTTTGGAACTTATACAGAAATACTTCCATATAATTTCATTAGACAAGGCAAGCTATTACCTTAGCACCGTTCCGATAAATATAAATATCTTGCATATCTTGCTAATAAATATGGGTGTGTTTGTAGTCTGTCTTATCTGTCTTCTTTTGCCTGCAAGAAGCATAAATAAGATAAATCCTGTAAAAAATCTCTCTTTTGATTAGGTTAATAATCAGACTTTTATTAAAATAGATGCAATTTTTTTAACATTTTTTTATGATTTTTTTTGGTCAGTAATAAATTTGATTGTAATTTTGCAAACGCAATTCAAGGGGGAGTTGTTTATAGACTCTCAATTGCAAAAGTTCATAATTTTCATTCGGGAGTATAGCTCAGTTGGTTTAGAGCATCTGCCTTACAAGCAGAGGGTCATAGGTTCGACTCCTATTACTCCCACCAATAAAGGTCTTGCGAAAGTAATTTTGCGAGACCTTTATTATTTTATAAATCAAGTTGTTATATCAATATTTGATTTTGCTAAAAAAAGAGTTGGTTTTAAATTTTTAAAACCAACTCTTTTGCATATAAACATCAAGACTTTAGAAAAAAAGATCAACTCTTTTTTTATCAACTCTTTTTACTGTTTGTACGCATTGTATTTTTGTTTTCTGTTGTAGAAAAAAGACTGTGATTTGTGGAGTTATCCTAAAATAAAATATTACTTTTGCAAAAAATATAGTAAGCAATGACAGAATACCAAGACAATAGGCATAAATTTTCAGAACTAAGGCAACAGTTTCCTCTCTTTTGTTACGACAGATTTGAAACCCAGAAGACTGAAAAGGGTTTGCAAATCCAATTCTTTTTCTCTTGTGGTGAATATCGCTTTACTCCTATTCAGATATTTGAGAGCAAAGATTTTTACAACAATACTTTAGACGAAAACCAACTGAATATTCTTGCTTTTAATCTTGGAATGATAGAACTTGTTTCCTATTGGAAGGCTTTCTGTTCTCCTATTATTCAAATCAATTGCGGAAATCTTACAACAAAACAACAGGACTTTTGGAAAAAACTCTTCAAAAACGGTCTTGGAGAGTTTATGTATTTGAATGGTTTAAAGGATTTTAATGAACAACTTTTCTCCTTTGACTGCACGGGAGAACACTGTAAAAAGCAAGTCTTTGATCTCAGAGAAGAATACCTTGTTCCTATAGGGGGAGGAAAGGACAGCGTGTGTTCTTTAGAGCTTCTTAGGGGAAAAGGTAAGAATATTACTCCTTTGATTATCAATTCTCGTGGTGCAACAAAAGCTTGTGTGGAAAAAGGTGGTTTTTCTTTGGATGAATGTTTCACTATCAAACGCACGATAGACAAAACTCTTTTGGATTTAAATGCAAAAGGTTTTCTAAATGGTCATACTCCTTTCTCAGCAATGCTGGCATTCTCTTCTTTAATTGCCTCCGCTCTGACAAAAAAGAAATATATTGCTCTTTCAAATGAGAACTCGGCAAACGAAGGTACTGTTAAAGGCTATGAAATCAATCATCAATACAGCAAAAGTCTGGAGTTTGAGAACGATTTTAGAGCATATTATAAAGAGTTTATTGCAGAAGATTTTGAATATTTTTCTCTTCTCAGACCTATCTCTGAACTTCGCATTGCTCAAATCTTCTCTTACCTTAACTATAAGGATGTTTTCAAGTCTTGTAATGTAGGGAGTAAGCAAGATATTTGGTGTGGTCATTGCCCTAAGTGTTTGTTTGCTTATATTATTCTGTCGCCTTTTATTGATAAGGAGGAATTAAACTCTGTTTTTGGTAAAGATATACTTGATGATAAAAGCTTATTGAAAGAGTTTAATGAACTTATTGGACTTGCAGAAGTAAAACCTTTTGAATGCGTCGGCACTGTGGAGGAAGTGAATGTCGCTCTTGCAATGCGGCAGAAAAAATATTCTGACGAACAACTTCCTTATCTGTTAGAATATTGGACTAAAACAAGTGTAGGACGACAATACCTTAACAAGAATTTTGACTTTTTATTACAAAAAGAATATACTGAACACAATCTGCCAGAGGATTTGCGAGATATTTTCCATAATCCTTATATAATAACAAAGAAAGCTCAGCTGTCTTTAGAGTTAAGGAACAAACGTATTGCAATATTAGGCTTAGGTCGTGAAGGTAGAAGCACTTATCGTTTGATGAAGGATTTATTTCCTTTTTCTTCCCTTATTCTTTTTGATAAGAATGAAAAGGCTTTCTTGGACTTAGACACCGAGAATGATGTGTGCTATACTTCACAAGAAGATTATAAAACCATAAACGAGAACTCTGATATTATCTTTCTAACTCCTGGAATAGCCCTTAAAGATTTACATGATATAGATAAGGAAAAAATAACTAACCAATGTGATTATTTTCTCCGTTTGTTTCATAATCAGTCAATAGGAATAAGCGGAACAAAGGGCAAATCAACAACTACAAGCCTTGTTTATCAAATATTGAAAGAACAGACGAGAAATGTGATTCTTGCAGGTAATATTGGAATACCTTTTTTTGATATTTTGGAGCAGATAAATCAAAAAACTCTATTAGTCTTGGAACTTTCTTGTCATCAGTTGGAGCATATCAAACGTTCTCCTTTTATCTCTGTCCTCCTTAATTTATATGAAGAACATCTTGACCACTATACTTCGTATCAGGACTATAAGAATGCTAAGTTAAACCTGTTTAAGTGTCGTAAAAACACCGATATATTTATCTATAATAGAGAAGATGCGGAAACAAACCTTGAACTTCAAAAATTCACATTGGATGAAAATGTTCAAGGTTTTGCAATAGCGGATTATGTTTTTGAAGAACCTCTGTATTTGAAAGGTTCTCACAACAAACTAAATATACTTGCAGCATTGAAAGTCTTGGAAAATCTTCCAGAGTTTTCAAAACAGCAAGCCATAAGTTCAGCTCTAAGTTTCAAAGGCTTGGAACATAGGCTTCAGTTTGTGGCTAATATTAACGGAGTGGATTATTATAATGACAGCATATCCACTATTCCACAAGCAACAATTGCTGCTTTGAAGTCTTTGGGAAATGTTTCTACCTTGATACTTGGGGGTATGGACAGAGGAATCAACTACGACCCTTTGAGAACTATAGTTGAAGATTATAAGGTTAGACATATTGCATTTGTTGGAAAAGCGGGAGAAAGAATGTTGCAGATTATCAAAAGCAAAAGTCCAGATATTGACTACCTTCTTAGTAATGATTGGAGCGAAATAGCATCTTGGGTAAAGCAAAAAGCAGAAAAAGGAACATCAGTCCTGCTTTCACCTGCAGCAAGCAGTTATGACCAGTTTAAAAACTTTGAGCATAGGGGAAAAGTCTTTGTTGATTTAATAAAAGAGTGAGTTTTATTCACCTAAAAAACAGAGTTTTAAGAATAGATTTCAAAAAAAACGGCGTTTTTATTTTTGTATTTAAATATAAAGTATTACTTTTGCAACCTGATTTTAGATCATATTATTTCAGAAAAATAGAAAAAATGTCTTTGTAGCTCAGTTGGTAGAGCAATTGACTCTTAATCAATGGGTCCAGGGTTCGAGTCCCTGCAAGGACACTTTTTTTTTGCCATTTTAGCTCAGTTGGTAGAGCAACGCATTCGTAATGCGTGGGTCTGCGGTTCAAGTCCGCAAAGTGGCTCTCTTTTTATGTGCTATGTACAAATGGACAAAAAAAATACCATACTAAGTTTAGTAGATAAATACTTTGAAAGACAAGTAGAGATACGTAGGTTGTTACACCAAAATCCTGAACTTTCTAAAAAGGAAAAAGAAACCTCAGCATTGATCTGTAAGGAATTAGATGCAATAGGTCTAAAATACAACAATAACATCTATGGTTATGGTATCTATGGTTTTGTTGATGGCAAAGAACCAGAAAGCAATTGCATTGCATTAAGAGCTGATATGGATGCTTTACCAATAGAAGAACAAACAAATTTACCTTTCTCTTCCAGGAATAAAGGTGTTATGCACGCCTGTGGGCATGATATTCACATGTCTTCTCTATTGGGAGTGATAAAGATTCTTAACGAGATGAGGGATGAATTCTATGGAAGAGTTATGTTTGTTTTTCAGCCTTCAGAGGAAGAATATCCAGGTGGAGCAGTATCTATGCTAAAGGCAGGTATTTTTAATCAAGTAAAACCATCTGCTATGTTGGCGTTTCATTGTACTCCTGAGTTGGAATGTGGAGTTGTTGCAATGAAAGAAGGCAAACTTATGGCTTCAACAGATGAAATATATATAACCATAAAAGGTAAAGGCGGACATGGAGCTACTCCTCATTTAGATATAGACCCTGTGGTCGCAGCTTGTCATGTTGTTACTGCATTGCAGACTATTGTTTCTCGTTCGGCTAATCCAACTATGCCAACAACGTTTTCAGTCGGCAGATTCATTGCAGAGGGAAGAACAAATATCATTCCTTCGGAAGTTAAGATGGAATGTATTATTCGTACCTTTGATGAGGACTGGAGAAAAGAGTGTCATAGGCTTATAAAGCAGATAAGTGAAAACACTGCAAAAGCATTTGGAGCAGAGGCAGATGTTTTTGTTGATCATGGCTATCCTTTTGTCTATAATAACCCAGAACTTACACGCAAAATAATCTCTTGGTCAGAAGAATTTCTTCCAAAAGGTCATTTACAAGATGCAGGTATGCGTATGACAGCAGAAGATTTCTCTTATTTTGCACAACAAGTACCTTCATGCTATTTTAGAATAGGAACGCATAAAGAAGGAGAGCCTATTGCTAACCTGCATACTGCTTATTTCAACGCTGATGAGAATGTTCTGAAAACATCAATGGCATTGGAAACTTACCTTGTCTTGAAATATCTTCAAAGATAGTTTCACCCCTTTCTAATAGATGCTTGGGGTAAAGGCACCAATTATATGTTCTATCTTGGGTTCTGTGTTTTCTGAAAGAATAATGGAGATAATATCAAAGCGGGCTTCAAAATCTATATGGAACTTTTGCAAGTAGTAATTTGCAACGTTTATAATGTATCGCTGTTTTTTAAGATTAACGGCTTCGTAGGGTTCTCCGAAAACATCAGTTTCTCTTTCTTTGACTTCAATGAAAACTATCTCGTTTTTGTCTTGTGCAATAATGTCTATTTCATGCTTTTGCCAGACAAAGTTTCGTGCTAATATGATATAGCCTTTTTCTTCTAAAAAGCGACAAGCAAGAGCTTCCCCTTGCCTGCCTTTTTCATACGTAGATTCCATTATTTCTGGGAATATGTTTTTCCGTATTCTAACTCTTGTTCAATAAATGTTTTAGGGTACGACACGACAATATCAATTACTTTACCTTTCTTGTCTTTCTTTTCTTTTAAGATAGGATTGACAAAACCTCCGTATGGTTTTATTCCTAAGGAGTTATATCTTTCCAAGACTTCTTTATGAAGATTGTAATCTATATTTACTCCATATTTTTCTACAAGATTTTTTCCTGCTTCATAGTCTCCTCTTGATTTGATATCTTGTATGATGTAAAGCAGTTCACCGAAAGTTTTTCTCAGTTGTCTATAGTCTGTAACAACAAAATAAGTTTTGCCGTCTTTTATTCTTTTCCCTACACAGCCTTTGCCATTCTGCAAGGCGTATTCGGAGATAAGTTTTCTATCTTGCATGTGAGCTTCGGTTACTTTCTCTCCAAGAGGAATGCGAGCAAGTTGAACCAATAGACCATTGCGTATATATGAATCATATTGTGCCATTCCTGTTTCCAAAGAAGGAACAAGCCCAAGTTCAATCATCTTTTCGTCCATTAGGTAGTATAAAGCAAACAAGTCTGCTCTTGCTTCTTCCAAAGCAGAAGAGTATTCTTTGAGAGCATTGGTAGGAGTTGTGTCAAGAAGTTGTCCAGAAGCATGACCAAGACATTCGTGCATATCTGTATGAAGATTGTCGGAAAGTTGTCCATGTTGTTTTTCCATTTCTATTTCTTTTTCGGAGTAAGCAAATTCTTTCAAAGCACTCTTTGGACTTTCCATTGAAGCATAGAAATAAGCATCGCTAAGGTTAGCAATGGTAACACTTTTTGACCCATACTCTTTTCTAATCCAATCTGCATTAGGCAGGTTTATTCCAATAGGAGGAGTAGGATAACAATCACCAGAAAGCATTGCTGCATTGATAACCTTTGCACTGACACCTGTAACTTTTTTCTTTCTATATTCAGGTTTTACAGGAGAATGGTCTTCAAACCACTGTGCGTTGTTACAAATAGTTAAAGTTCGTTTTGTTGCATTTAAGTCTTTGTAATTAACTAATGCTTCCCAAGTTCCTTTCATTCCTAAAGGGTCGTTGTAAGTTTCTATAAAACCGTTGATGTAATCACAGATACTTTTAGTGTCTTGAGACCAAAGAATATTGTATTTGTCCCAAGCCTTTAAATCTCCTGTTTTGTAGAATTCAATAAGTTTATTTGTGTATTGTTTTTGTGCATCGTTTTCTGCAAAAGAGAGTGCTTTTTCTAACCAATAAATTATTTTCTCTATATAAAAAGAGTATTCTCCGCCTTGTTTCCAAACAAGTTCTTTGATTTGTCCGTTTTCTTTTACAAGTTTTGAGTTTATACCCAAAGAAACAGGACGTACGGTGTCTATTTCTATATTATTATAATAATTTTCTGCTTCTTGTCTTGTGATGTTTTCATAGAAATTAACTGCAGAGGTTTTTACTATGTCTTTATCTGTTGCATTATCTCTGCGAATAGGAGCTATATTTTCATTATATATTTGTTCAATAATAAAATCTGCATCCTTGTATCCTTTCAGCAGTGAAGCAAAGTAAGACTTAGGACAATCAGGAAAGAACTTCTTTTCGCCATAATGGTGATGTAATCCATTGGAAAAGAAGAAACGTTTTGCATAAACTTCAAAATCTATATAGTATTTGTCAGTTTTGTTCCCTTTGTAGTTGGTAAGGATATATTCCAAAGCTTTTCTTATTTGAAGATTATGTTTATAGTTTTGGTCAAAATAAATGTCTCTCCCCCAAAGAGCTGCTTCGGATAAACAATAGATATATTGCTTTTGATTTAAGCTAAGACTATCCCAGTCAGGTAGGCGATATCGCATAACTTTACAATCAGCAAATTCGTCTAAAATATACTTGAATTCTTCGTTGTTTGTTTTTTGTGCTATAATATTATTAGAAAACATATTTGCTAAAATCATAATTATTAAGATTGTTTTTTTCATATTTATTAATTTTTAACTATCAAATCTTTCTTTCATTTCTTTTATTAACTTATAGGCAGTAAAATCAACTTGCATAGGAACAACAGCGGCGTAGTTGTTGTGAATTATATTCCAATCTGCTTGTTCTGATTTATCTAAGCAATGGTACTCTCCTCCAAGCCAAAATATTCTTTTTCCATCTTCTTGTTCAGACATAGTGAAATCCTCTGACCAATAACCTTTGGCTTGATGGCCAACTTTTATACCTTTTATTTCTCCAACAGGGAAATTAACATTAAGGCATACGTCTGTTGGTAAAGAATGTTTGATAACATTTTCTGCTATCTGTTTGACAAAAGGTAGGCAGAAAGATAAGTCTCCGTGTTTGTCATCATCGCAAAGAGAGAAACCTACACTTGCCACCCCTTCAGAGCAACCTTCCATAACGGCAGCCATTGTTCCTGAATAGATAGTATTAATGCTTACGTTTGAACCGTGATTAATACCTGCAAAAAGAAAGTCAGGCTTTCTGTTCAATACTTTGTCAAAAGCCATCTTAACACAATCAACAGGTGTTCCTTCTAAGGAATATTCTTCAAAATTATCTTCTTTTTTTATGCAAGAAAGTTTTAATGGCTTGCCAACAGTAATAGAATGGCTTTGTCCAGACATTTCTTTTGAAGGAGCAACAACAACAACTTTTCCCATTGGCCTTAGAATATCTTCCAAAAGTTTTATTCCATTTGAGAGATAACCATCATCATTGGTAATAAATATTAAAGGTTTTTGTGTCATAGAAGTATTATAATAATTTGTGTTTTATTTCTTTCTGTTTTGTTGCGTATTCTTTCAGACAATCTTCACAAAGACAATTGTCAAACTTTTTTTTCAAGATATTAAGATTTTCTTCTGAAATAGGATATTTCATACAAAAACAATCTTTATTGTGTTTGCATTCAAATTCTTTTTTACATTTAGGACAAATCTTCTTCATTATCTAAACTTTAAAGAAAAAGCAAAAATCTAATCTCTACTTCCTTCTAAGCAAAGATTAGATTTTCTGCTTTTGTTATATATTTTTGTTATAGCTTTACTAGACCAGCAAATCCCATAAATGCCATAGCAAGAATACCAGCAGCTATAAGAGAAATAGGAGCTCCTTTCATTCCTTTTGGCATTTCCATAAGATCTAAATGTTCTCTAATTCCAGCAAATAGAATAAGAGCAATAGTAAATCCTATAGCCATAGAAAAACTATACATTAGTCCTGGAAGTAATGCAAATTCCTTTTGAATAACAACGATTGCCACACCTAAAACAGCACAGTTTGTTGTTATAAGAGGAAGAAATACTCCTAAAGATTGATACAAAGCAGGACTAATCTTTTTCAACACGATTTCAACCATTTGCACCAAGGCTGCAATAACGAGGATGAACATTATTGTTTGTAAAAATTCTAAGTGCAAAGGCACAAGTAAATAGTATTGAATTGGGTAAGTAACCAAAGTTGCTAAAGTCATAACGAAAACAACGGCTAAACCCATACCGGTTGCAGTGCTTACCTTATTAGAAACTCCAAGAAAAGGACAGATCCCTAAGAACTGACTAAGCACAACATTGCTTACAAACACTGCGAAAACAAAAATCTTTAAGTATTCCATAATTGCTCCTCTTTATTTCTAAATTAATTGAACTGCAAAAATAATAAATAAAAATTAAATAGGCTAATTTTGAAAGAAAAATATTCTTATTAAGATTGTAAATAGTATTGGAGAATAGTTTTTACTCCGATTAATATTAGCAGGAACCCTCCAAAGATAAGAGCAAAACGAGGTTTTATAAAATGGATTTTCTCTCCCATTCTAACACCTATTAAAGACATGATAAGTGTGATAAAGAATATTATGAAAATGGATAAAAGCTGTTCTCCTACGACCCAATTCATACCTGAGAAACTTATTCCTATTACTAAAGCGTCTATACTTGTAGCAATACTTAAAAGGATAATAACCTTGAATGATGAGACATCAAATACTTTTTCTCTTAATTTGAAGTTTCTGCCGTCCATTATCATCTTCACTCCTATAATAAATAATAGTGTGAAAGAAATCCAAGAAGAGATAGTTTCTATGAAATCATAAAGTAAAGAAGTGAATACAGAACCTAACAAAGGCATAAATCCTTGAAAGAATGCAAAGCAAAAAGCCAAAAGGAGAGTTCTTCTCTTTGACATCGTTTTTTGTAAACCACAAGTGATGCTCACTGTGAAGCAATCCATAGATAAAGCCACTCCTAATATTATGGCTTGAATGAAAAATTCTATGTCAAACATTGTATATAAGTTTTGTAAGGTTTATAAAATCTTGAGGTGAAAGTTGTTCTGCTCTTTTTGTAAGTGTATCTTCGGGGATATTCTCCAAACTCTTATTTAGAGCTTTAAGACTTTGTCTAAGCATTTTTCTTCTTTGATTAAATGCAGTTTTTACAACAAGAATAAACTGTTTTTCATCACAGTCCAAGTCGATTATATTGTTCCTTGTAAGTCTTATAACTGCAGATTGAACCTTAGGCATAGGATCAAAGTCAGTATTAGGAACAGTGAAGAGATATTCTCTATCGTAGAAGACAGACAGAAAAACAGATAGAATTCCGTATGTTTTGCTTCCTTCTTTTGCTATGACTCTTTCAGCTACTTCTTTTTGAAACATTCCAACAACTTCCTCTACAATATCTTTGTTTTCAAAAACTTTAAAAAGAATCAAATTGGAAATATTGTAAGGAAAATTACCGATGAGAGAGAACTTGTTCTTATGAAATAGATTCGTTAAATCGCTTTGTAAAAAATCTCCTTCAATTATATTGTTTTTTATTTCTGGGTAATATTCTTTTAGGTAGGCAACAGATTCTTTATCTATTTCTATAATAGTAAAATCTTCAGTTTTTTCTTTTATTAGATATTTGGTTAATACGCCCATTCCTGCACCAACTTCCAAGATATTATCTTTTTTTCTTAAAGAAAAAACAATATCTTTTGCTACATTTTCATTTGTAAGGAAATGCTGTCCTAAAAACTTCTTAGCTCTGACTTTTTTCATATCCAGATCACAGATTATGTTTTAGTGTTAGAAATCAATAATTGAAATATCCGTATTCTTGAAATTAGGTATTATCTTGTCTGCTTTACCTATTAAGGATTCAGGTGTATTTGTTGTAGAAAGAGCTATGACTTTCATTCCTGCAGATTTTCCAGCTTGAATGCCAGCAAAGCTATCTTCAAAAACAATACATTCTTCTGGTGTTACTTCACATTTTTTTGCACCAAGAAGGTAGCAATCAGGAGCAGGTTTTGCGTGTTCTACATCTGTTGCAATAACCATATTTGGAAAATACTTTTTGATTTCAGGACGAGAACTTAAGACAGTTCTCATTTTTATTTCATCTGATGAGGTAACAAGGCATGTTCTTATACCTATCTTTTGTAGTTTAAGAATAAACTCTTCCACTCCTTCTATGTAAGGAAAGATCATACTTTTTTCCATTTCGTAAAGAGAGTTTTCTATCTCTTGCCAATCCTTTTTATAATCAGAAAACTGTTCTTGGAGTATATCTGTTAGAGAGTGGCCTTTTATTATTGAGGCAAAATCTTTTTTATTTGGGAAATATTGTTTGCCTATCTCAGACCAAAACATTGTATAATGGTGTTCTGTGTCAAACACTACTCCATCTAAATCAAAAAGTACTGCTTTTATTTTCATTGATTTAATTATTACCTAATAAGTTAAACGATTTCTAAAGTCATTACGTTTTTCGTATTTCAAATCTTGCAACATACTTGCTTTAACAGAAATTCCAAAGTTCCAGCCTTGACGAGGTCCAAAAGGGATCCAATTCATACGCAATTCCCAGCAATGCAAATCTCTATAAAAGTCTAAACTTGTGTATGTATAGTCTTTGTTTATAAAATCATATCCTGTATTAAATCCTATTTTCCATTTATCTGTTGCGTTTATTGTTCCTGTTACAGAAAGTGTTGCTGCTTCATTTGTTTCATATCCTGCCAAAGCAACAATATAAGATGAGAGTCTTGAGTAATGAGCAGATATAGTAAAATCCCAAGGAATAGAAAAATCTACTACATCTGGAAGTATCTCATTATTGTTAATAAATGGCGAATAAGCCAACTCTGTTGGAGAAACGTTATCTTTTAAATCATTACCATTTTTTGTTTTTTTGTTGAGGTGCCAAGAAAGAGAAAGAGTCCATTGCGCAGATTGTTTTTGGAATAACTTGTGTTTCTTATCCCAAAGAAAATCTTTTGTTATGCGGCTGTTGCTATCTAAAACATAAGGTGTAAAAGATGCAGAATAATTTACAACTATTCTCTCAAGAAGAGTCGTACGAGCATTTAAGCGAATGGGTTGCCAATTACAAGAATCTTTTGCTAAATCATAGCCAGTAGAAAGTGAAAGGTTCTCTAAAAGCTTTAGTTTGCGAGTTCCAGATATAGTGTCCTTACTATCTTTTACTTTTATTTCCAAAGAGTTATTTAGTGTTAAAGAAACGACACCTGATTTTCCACTTGGAGGAGAGCCATAAACACCATTTTCTGTTTTGGAATAATAGACTTTTTTACCATTCTTATCTACATAAAAATCATAAAAACCAAGCGAAGGATTAGAAAAATCTGGTGTAAAGTTGAAAGATAAAACAGGATTAAAAACATGACGAACTGCTTTTAAATATCCTTTTTTAAAAGAGAACATACCATATATTCGTGTATTAACACCAGAAGAAAACGATACATCCCTGTTAGCTATGAAACCATAAACAGTATCTTTATCTATAAGGTCAGTTGTTGCATTATAAGATTTGTGAGTTGATTTTAAATACCAGCGAGCATTATAATTTATGGAATTAGTCCAATTGAGGTATTTTAATACTTTAGTACTATGTGTGATAGGAATGTAGTGCTTGATACCATTATTCATTTTATTATACCAATCATCTTTGAACAACAAAGAATCGTATGTTTGTATTTGATTAATAAGATTCATGCGATAGGCAATAGTTATTTCTTCATACCAACGAGTTTTACCTTTTGATTTTTTGCGTTTGAAAGGATGGAATTGAGCAGAAGACAGAGCAATAGAAGGTAAATCCAAACTAATATATTTAGTATTGGCATTGTAACTCTCCCCTAAGTTCGCAGAAAAGCTCCAATTACTACCAAAGCGTGTAGAAAAAGCGATAGAAGATGTTGTGGTATTTGTCAGATAGTCATTTAGGGAAGTAGTATATTGATTATATTTGCTACTAACTAAATTAACATTTGCAGAAAATGTTCTATAGGGGTGTGCTTTTGCATCTTGAGTATGAGTCCATTGAAATTTAAAGTCCCGTTGAGAAGTCCATGACGAAGTGTTTTTTATTCCAGAGTGGTTTTCTTCAAAACGGACTAATAGTTTGCCACTATAACGATAGCGTTTTACATAATTTGACTGTAAATCCAATGCGTATGAGAGATTAGTGTATATATCTCCTCTTGCAGCGAGGTCTATATAATCATTAAAAGCAAAATACCATCCCATATTTCTTAGATAATATCCTCTGTTGCTTGCGTGTCCATACGTAGGCATAAGCAGACCAGATTTTCTTTCATTAGTTATAGGGAAATAACCAAAAGGTAGAGCTAAAGGCATGGGAATATCTGCAATAGAAAGCCAAGTAACTCCTGTAACTATTTTGTCTTGAACCTTTATTTCAGCACGGTTGAAGTTGATTCCAAAATGCGGATCTTCTTCATTATCACAAGTCGTAAACATTCCTTGTGAAACAAACATAGTGCTGTCGTTTATCTTTTTTATTTTTTCACCGTGAAGGAAGCCTTCTTGCTCTTTGGTGAACATGTGAAAGATAAGTCCCTTCTCAGAGTCAAAGTTATATCTCAATTCCCTACTCTTATATTCATCTTCACCGTCTTTGAATATAGGATATTGAGTATTATTGCCTATGGAGTCTTTTATTGGTTCTGCTTGTAGAGAAGAAGAATCAAAATTTATGGTTATAAAACCAGAAGACAAATCTATTTTCTTTTGTTTTACATTAGCGTTGTTATACAAAAAAACTCGGGAGGAGTCCAAGTCAAAACTAATAGAATCACTTGCAGTATAAACAACTCTGTCTTTTATTGCATTTTTGCTTTTTTTAGGTTTTTCTATAGAGTCTAATGCAATACTATCATTGCTTTTTAGGTCTATGGAATCTAAAATTTTGCAATCTGTGTCTAAAACGAAAATATCGTTCTCACATCTTGCATTAGTAATTGCTATATCTGCAAGAAATAGGAGTATTATACAACAAATATTTATATATTTTCGTTTTTTCAAGTTGTTAATTCAATTAAAAACACTAATTTTGCCAATTAATTTGCAAAAGTAAGATTTTTTTATAATTTACAAAAAAATAAATGAAGGAAGATACTTTCAGATATGGTATTTTTTGTTTTTTAGTGTTTATTGCATCTTGTTTTGTTTGTTCTGCACAACAGGAAAAAGTGAGGAATGTGTTTGATAAAGTTGTTATTGATGCAGGACATGGAGGTGATAAACCTGGAGCTATAGGGAGTAAGTACAAAGAAAAGGACATTACTCTGGCTGTTGCTATAAAACTTGGTAAGCTTATAAACGAAAATCTTAAAACCGTAAAAGTCTATTATACAAGAGTTATAGATCAAGACATAGATTTGTATAAACGTTCTTCTGTTGCTAACAAAATAAATGCAGATCTTTTTCTTTCCATTCATTGTAATTCAGCGACTAATAAGAACGCTGCAGGTACGGAAACCTATGCTATGGGATTAGGAAAAACAGAAAGTAATCTGGAAGTAGCAAAAAAAGAAAATTCAGAAATTCTAACAGAAAAAGGTTCAGCAGAGAACTATCAAGGCTTTGACCTTAATTCTCCTGAAGGAGATATACTTTTGTCGCTATACCAAAATGCTTATTTGCAGAGTTCTCTTGATTTTGCAGCAAAAATTCAAGCACAATACACAAAACATGTTCCTATGAAATCCCGTGGAGTTCATCAAGCTAACTTTGTTGTTTTGTGGAAAGCAGCAATGCCTGCTGTTCTTACAGAAATAGGTTTTATTTCCAATCCTAAAGAAGAAGAATACATAGGTAGTGAATATGGACAATGGGTTATTGCTTCTTGTATATTTAGAGCAATATGTGAGTATAGAAACAAAGTAGATAATCTTTCAGACAGAATACCATCTGTTGATGAACTTGTGCCAAAAGACGTAAAAGAACGGGAAGAAATCAGAAAACAAAATGAACTATTAGCACAAAAGCAAAGAGCAGAAGAACAAAAAAGGCTTGCTGAGCAAAAGAAGTTACGCGAGGAAAAACTAAAGAAAGAAAAACAAGAAGAACTTGCAGAACAGAAGAGAAATGAGGGAACAGACCTTGTTTATAGAGTTCAGTTTTTGTCTTCTCCTACTCAACTAAAAAACAATGATAGTCGTCTGCAAGGCTTGGATGATGTTTTCTCCTATAGCGAAAAAGGAGCTTGGAAATATACAGCAGGTATTTTCGCTTCAGATAAAGAAGCTTTAGCATATCAAAAAAAGGTAAAAGAAAAATATTCTGATGCTTTTGTCGTTGCTTTCTATAATGGCAAAAGAGTGTCTATGGTTGAAGCAAAGCGACTTTCAAATCAAAATAAATAAACAAAAGAAACTTAACAAACTTCATAAAAGGTAATGAAACTTAGAAACGAATATCAAATAGGAATTGCAGTATTAGTAACGTTTATTGTCCTTATCTTGGGAATAAACTTCTTAAAGGGGAAGACTTTCTTTTCAGGACAGAAGACTTATTATGCTATTTATGATGATGTAACGGGTATGCACGAAAGTTCTTATATTTATGTCAATGGAATGAAAGCAGGTCATGTTGTGAAGATATCTCCTATGACAAGAAAGAATGATAAATTTCTTGTAGAACTATCTGTTGATAAAAATATTGATATTCCAAAAGATAGCCGTTTGACATTGTTTTCTGCAGGGCTTATGAGCGGTCAGGCACTCAGAATTGATTTAGGCAGATCTGAAGCCTTGCTTCAAACAAAAGATACTATGCAAGGCGGAATAGAAAAAGGCTTGACCGATGAGATTGCTCCTATGGGAGAAACATTGTCCTCTATTCTTAAACGCATTGATACTCTTACAAATACTCTAAATCGTACAATAGATGAACAGGCAAAACAAAACATTCAATTGACTTTGACGAATATAAATCAGATTTCTCAACGTCTGAATAATGTAGCAATGAATGTAGATAATCTTGTTTCAAAAGACAAGGACAAGTTGGATAGAATAGTTTCAAATGTTGAGAGTATAACACGAAATCTTGTTGATAATAATCAAGTAATCAGTAATATAATAAGTCGTTTTGACAATATTTCTTCAGACATAGAAAAGCAAAACATTGGCTCTACTCTTGCAAAGGTAAAGACTTCTTTGGAAAGTATAAACTCTATGTTGAATAAGATAGAAAAGGGTGAAGGCAATATAGGGATGTTGTTGTCAGATGAGGGGCTTTACAGAAATATAACCTCCGCCGCCAAGGATTTAGACGAACTTATATTAGATTTGAAGAAAAATCCTAAAAAATATATTCACGTATCTGTATTCTAAAAAGATATATTGAAATTTATTATCTCCTCTTTGTTGTAAAAACACTTGGTTTTAGCAAAAAAAGTCTTGATCTTTTTTGAAAAAGACTTGATGTTTCTATGTTAAAGACTTGATGTTTTTTAAAAAAGACTTGATCTTTTTTTTACGAAGTCTAATTTTTTTGCTAATTTCGTGCAGTATTTTTGATATTTTTGCGTCTTAATAGCGTAAGAAAAAAAATAATTTGATATGAAAGTCAGAAATTTTAATTTATTGTTGATGATTTTTGCAAGTATGATCTTTTTTGCTTGCGAAAATGGGCAAGATAGCGATTGTCATTCTTGCAATACTAAGATTATAGACAAAAAAGTTGAGTTAAAAAACACAGATGTAGAGCATCCAAACTCTACTTTGCTTACTTCTGTGTTTTTATATAGATATGGAAATCAATATGTTGTAGATTGTGAAGTTGCGGGTTGTTTTTCAACTTCAGGGACTCATTATTATGTTTGTAATCCAGGAAAAATAGACTACTTGCCTAAGAGTAAAAACCCTTTACGTGTGGATATCATTGGTAATATTAGGGAAAAGAAATCTACGGAGAAGGATATAGAAAACTGTGATTATTGTCATAATCAACAGACATTTGATATAGAAATATTGAAAATCAAGATATTAAAATAAATCATGGAGGGAAAAGAAATGAAAACAAAATCAAGTTTTATTATTCTGCTTGGAATAACAGTGTTTTTCATATCTGTTTTTGCTTTTTGTGAGGACAGGAATGAAGATGATGAAAAAGAAGTTACGGCAACTGTCCTTAAATATACTAAATGCAAGTTTGATGCTATGAACTTTGACAGGGCTGTTGAAGAAAGTTTAGAATATTTTGTAAGAGGGCATGAACTTTATATTACTCGTTACAATGAAGCATATAATTGTTGTGATAGTGTGTTAAAAATAGATGTTATTGTTACAGATCATAAAATAGTTATAGAAGAATTGGGGGAAAGTCCTTGTGATTGCATTTGTATAAGGGATGCTGAATATAAAGTAAGTGATATTCCGTCAGGTCATTATATTGTAGAAATATTAGGGAGAGAGGGAACATTTGAAATAGATATAAAATAAATTGCAAGATTACGGCACTAATAATCAGGATTTTGAAAACATATACCGAACATACTATAGAAAGATGTTTGGTATATGTGTTAGTTATGTGCATGATCAAGCCATTGCTGAAGATTTATTGCAAGATGCTTTCATCATAGTTATTAATAAACTTCCAACTCTTAGAGACAAAACAAAACTTGAACCCTGGATAAGTACGATAGTTAAGAATACTTGTGTTAATTATTTACGTAAAAAGTCTTTATTCTCAAATATATCTGTTGATATTGAACAACAGAAAGATGATATTGATGACAATGTGAGGCAAGAGGAGGATACAATTTCGTATTCTACATTAATGAATATGGTAGAACAACTGCCAGATGGTTATAAAAAAGTATTTAAACTTGCTGTTTTTGAAGGATATACTCATGAAGAAATTGCAAAACTCTTAGATATTTCTCCTAAAACGTCATCAAGTCAATTGTCAAGAGCAAAAAAGACTTTAAAATCCATGATACTTTCTTATTGGTCGCTTGCTCTTGTTTCTGTGGTTGTTTTTGTTTCTGTTTTATTCGCATTATTTTTGAATAAGCCATTAAATGATAGGAATGTTTTGAGAGAGGAGAGTTTTTCTGCGACTATAAAGCAAAAAACGATAGAGAAAAATAATATTGTAAATATAAATAAAATCAATAAAATAAATAAAAATTTTAATATAATTGAAGAGGAAAAAGATGTGAATATTTTTGTTGGAGATACAAACCGCATAAAGTCAGACTTAGAGGAAGAGGAGATAGTAGAATATGCTAAGGAAGAGAAGATGGATTTTCTAAAGGAAACGCCTTTTGAGGGAAATGTTATGTATAGCAATACCTATACACAAAAGACATACGATAAATTAATAAGTTTTAATTTTTCTTTTATTCCTATTAATCAAGAATTTAGTGCTATCCTTTCATCTATGGATGATGAACTTCTTGTTTCTTGGAATATGGAGAATTCTATTGATTTAAATATAGAAAAGATGTATTACAAGCCGATAAGCTTTAACCTTATATTTGAGAAGGAATTTAACAGAAGATTTTCTGCTGGTTTGGGTTTAGTATATACTTTTTTGAGGACGGAATATCTATTTGAGGATGAGAAAATTAGAACAGATAATGTACAATACTTAGGATTTAAATCTCAAGTTGCTTTTCATTATTATAAAAACAGTAGAGTGGATAGTTATATTGCACTTGGCGGTGTCGCTGAATTGCCTGTATATCACAAAACAAGACTTTATTTCAATGAAAAAACTGTAAAAGAGAATCTTAATGCTCATTGTCAGTTTTATGGTGAAATATCTTTGGGATTTAGTATTAATGTGGGTTATGGAATAAATGTTTTTGCGGAGCCTTGTTTGGATTATTTCTTTAAAAATAAAGATGATTTTGAAACATTTCGTACTAAGCATCGCTGGGATTTTAATGTTCCTATTGGAGTACGAATAAAGTTATAGAGAAGTTTTATGTATTTTCATTATGAAAAAGCGATTATTTACGCACTTCTGAGTATGTAAAGATGTAGAATTGCAAAAATTTATAGTAAATTAAATTTACTTATTCTAAAATATTAAATTTTGGTTTTAAAATATTTATCTTCAATTTTAAAAACAAGAATAATTTAGAGAAAAAAGTGTTAAAATTTTATATATAATCTATAAAAGCAAATAAAAAAGTTGAAGTGAGGTGTATTTTTTGTAATTTCGCAATAGGAAAAACAAATAATCGTTATGACATATTTAGAAACACAGCAATGGCTATATAAACAGTTGCCGGTATTTCATAGAATTGGAGCGGCGGCTTATAAGATTGATATTTCTAATACTGTTGATTTACTTTCTTCTATAGGCAATCCTCACCATTATTTTAACAGTATTCATGTTGCTGGAACAAACGGGAAAGGATCTTCTTCTCATCTTATTGCTTCTATTCTAAAAGAGAGTGGAAAAAAAATAGGACTACATACATCTCCGCATTTAAAAGATTTAAGAGAAAGAGTTGTTGTTGATGGAAAAATGTGTAGTAAGAATTATGTGATAAGTTTTGTTAAAAAATTTAAGCAAAGATTAGGGAATATAGAACCTTCTTTCTTTGAACTTATGGTTGCAATGGCGTTTGATTATTTTAGGAATAAGAAGGTAGAAACGGCTGTTGTTGAAGTTGGGATGGGAGGACGATTAGATAGTACTAATGTTCTTTCTCCTGATTGTTGCCTTATAACTAACATAAGTTTTGATCATCAACAGTTTCTTGGTAGTACTTTGGAACAAATAGCAAGCGAGAAAGCAGGAATAATTAAAGAAAATACTCCTGTAGTTATTTCGCAAACACAAAAAGAGACAAAGCCAGTCTTTATTAAAAAAGCAGCGGAAATGAATGCTCCCATATTTTTTGCTGAGGATAATTATTCAATAAAAAACTCTCGTTACGAAGATGGCTATCTTGTCGTTGATGTTTATAGAAAAAAAGAAATATATCTTAAAGATTTACAATGTCCTCTTTGTGGAGAATATCAGCAGAAAAATCTTCTTGGAGTTATACAGTTAGTTGAAGTTCTTAACACATTAGGTTATAAAATTACAAGGAAAAACCTCAGAGATGGAATAGGAAATGTTCAGCAAAACTTTCTTTTACAGGGAAGATGGCAGAAACTATCTGATAATCCTTATACTCTTTGTGATACAGGACATAATGAAGACGGTTTAACACATGTTGTTCATCAACTAAATAGTATAAAAAAGAATAGACTTAATTTTGTTTTGGGAGTTGTTAATGATAAGGACATAGACGCTGAGATAGAAATGCTGCCAAAAGATGCTTACTATTTTCTTTGTAAGGCTAACATTCCAAGGGGTTTGGATGTGGAAATTTTAGCTAATAAGTTTGCAAAAAGGAAGATGAATTACAGTGTTTTCCCTTCAGTAATACAAGCCTATAAAGAAGCACAAAGAGATGCTATAAAAACAAATGCTATGGTTTTTGTTGGGGGCTCAACTTATACTGTTGCAGAAGTATTGTCTGAAATTCAGCGTTAGAGATTTTGTTCTTTTATTTCCAACAAAGATTTATAACTCAAAACTTTTCTTTACTTTTGCAAAAAAATAGACATGAATACTATGGAGATAAAGAATTTAATTTTGGATATGGGAGGGGTGATACTTGATGTTGATTACAAAAAGATATTTTTGGAATTTGTAAAGTATGATTGTAATGATATGCAATCTTTCTTTACTCAACAAAAACAGATTCCCTTGGTAGATGATTTTGAAAAAGGGCTTATAACTCCAGCAGTATTCAGAGAAGAAGTAAGAAAGTTGATAGGCAAGAATTTAGAGGATAGAGTTTTAGATGATATTTGGAATTCTATGGTTTTGGGAGTAAGAAAAGAAGATGTAGAGTTGATAAAAGTTCTTCGCAAAAAGTATGACAAGGTCTTTCTTTTCTCTAATACCAATGAGATTCATGTTGAGTATGTTAAAGCCATGTTCTTTGAGGTTATGGGTTATGATGTTTTTGAGACTCTGTTTGATAAAGTTTATTTTTCAAATGAAATACATTTAAGAAAGCCGGATGAAGAGAGTTTTGAATTTGTAGTAGAAGATGCTGGAGTAGAGAAAGAGGCAACAATGTTTATTGACGACACAGAAAAAAATATATTAGGAGCAGAAAGAGTAGGACTTAAGACTTATCTTTTGGATAACAATCAGACTCTAACTCAAATCTTTAATAAAGGAATAATATGAAAGAAATAAATCCAAGACTAAAGAAAGTACTTAATTTTCTCAAGAATAAGTATGTGATAGTAACTATAGTTTTTATTCTTTTGATATTGTTTTCTCCTTATGGGATTTTTCAATATAGGAGACTAAACAATCAACGTAAAGAGTTGAGAGAGAAAAAAGCATATTATGAAAATGAAATCAAAAGAGATAGTCTTAACACTATAAAACTTCAGAAAAGTATTAAGGAAATGGAACGTTTTGGACGCGAAAAATATATGATGAAGCGAGAGACCGAGGATATTTATATTATTAAAAGTACTAAAGATACGGTACAAAAGAATAAAAAATAGAAAAATTTTTGTAAAAAATTTGTTTGTATATTAATATATTACTAACTTTGCAACCTGCAATGAGTAAGAAATTCAAGTCATATAAGTTTTTGTTTGCAACATCTATATTGTTGTGTGTTTGTATGTTATCTAATACAACAGATAACTTTGGCTTTGTTTCTAACCCTGAAATAAACTTAAATACAAAAGTTGTTGTTTCTCATATTACACATACCTGTTCTCCTGCTAATATAGAGACTAATGATGAAAATGAGAAAACAAAAGAAGTAACTTTTGCATTAAAAGAAAATAAATACTATTCCTTAGTTAAGACTTTTGGCGAGGATGTTGAAAGAGGCTCTTACAGAACAAATGACTTTGCTCAGCTTTCATTGTATAAAAGAAATGTAAAAAATAATGTAGTACATAAATCTTTACATCAGATAGGAGTTCTATTGATTTAGCCAAAGGGAACAACTTCGTAAAATATTTCTTTTGTTTTAACGCTTCTAATTTTACGATGTTGATGGGACTAAAATAGATAGACTTTTTTCTAATAAAGATTTATAAAATTCTTTTGAACTATAATAGGGAGAACGTGTGCAAGATGTTCTCCTTATTTTTTTGTAATTGTATCTAAGATGTCAAATATTTCTTTTTCTTCTTTTTGCCATGAGAGTTCTTTTTGAGCGATTAAACAGTTATCACTCATCTTTTGCAACTCATCATTATTGTTTAGCAGGTGATTAATGCTATTTATAAGATTAATACTATCAGGGTTTTCTATAAATTTTCCGACACTATACTGTTCCACTATATTTTTTATTTCTTGCAAAGGAGTACAAAGCAAAGGAGTTGCCGCATTGATATATTCAAATATTTTATTAGGTAAGGAAATCTTATAATTTTCGTTTGTAGGTCTGTCAAGAGATAATCCTATTGTTGCTTTACGTGTTTGCTCCATCATTTCTTCAAAAGGTAGTCTTCCTAAAAGAAAAACTTTATCTTCTAAGTTATTGTTTTTTATCTCTTGTTTTAATGTAGGTATGATATCTCCTCGTCCCATAATAATCAGTTTAGCATCTATTTCTTTCATAGCTAAAACTAAGTCCTCCAAACTTCTATCAATATTAGCAGCTCCCTGCCATACGATTATTTTTTCTTTTAGAGGATAGTGCTTACTTATTTGATTACTTTCATTATAAAGAGGAATATTGCGAACAACTTTTGCTTCTATATTATATTCTTTTTTGAAATACTCTTTTATTGGATTACATACAGTTATAACGTATTTTAGTTTAGGAACAGTATGCTTTTCAATAAATAACCATATTTTTTTTGCAAAAGGATTAGCGTTTAATTCTGGAACTTGCGTGAATAATTCATGAGAGTCATATATTAGAGGTTTATGTCTAATTTTACTAATAATAAACAGTGGTAGTAAGGTATCTAAATCATTTGCCCACAATATATCAAAGCGTTTAAAGATAAGTTTAAAAAAGAGTTTTGTATTTAGTTCTGCATAGTATAAGAAGTTTTTTTTGAAAAAGAATTTTATAGGATGCATTTTGTAGAACGCAGGATTAATATTGCATTCTGAAGATTTTTTGCACAATAAATGAACGTCCAAACCATAAGAGTTTAAACTATGACAAGTTTTTTTTACTCTGTTGTCGTTATAGACATCATTACTAACACTGACAAATATTCTTTTCATTTTGCAAAATTACAAAAAAAATCGGAGAAAGCGTTTTTATTAGAAATGTTCAGAAATAGTATTTTATTATTAAATTTTATTAAAATATTGTTCAATAATGTATTAAATTGATATTGT
>R24__coassemble_474_pt1 | contig 27044 bp, 18 predicted proteins | sample R24__metabat2_high_PE_045 | metagenome-assembled genome bin R24 | reverse complement strand
TTTCTTAGAAAAATACTTCTTTTAAATAATGTCCCTGAAAAAACTATTTGTTATTTACTCATATTTTGTGGAGCATGTTTTTCTTTTATTCGTTTTACTATAGATTATGAAACATATATATTGCCTGTATGTCTTTCAATGATAGTCATCTACTATATGCAAAAAATTTTCTCTAAAAATAATAAAATCAATGTTATCACAGTTGCGTTACTTTGCGTTTTTGCATGCCTGTTTCACCAATTAGCCGTTATTCTTCTGCTCGCTTGCTTCTTGGGAATACTGTTCAGTATAAATAGAAAATATATCTGGTATTTTGTTTGCATCTCTTGTTTATTACCTTTGGTTTATGCTCTTGTTTATTATTGTTTATTCTCTTCTTTAAGTTTTAAAGGCTTGATAACTTTTGTTCTACATGATTACTTTTCAGGAAATGCACAGCCTCCTAATCTAAAAACAATGCTTATTCTTACTCCTATAAGTTTCATCAGAACATTTATCCAAGTGCATGGTTATATGTTTAGTATCATAAAAATTTCACCTTTAATCTCTTTTCCTTTGATTGTTATTTGTTTGTCCTTATTTATAAAAAGTATTTTACAAATAAAGAAAGTGAAAAAACTCTCTTCTTCACATAACGTTGCACAAAGAAAGTTCTCAATATTTATCTTTTCTCTGCTTATTTGCTATCTCTTATTTGCCTTTCTCAGCAATGGAAATGCGGAGTTTATGCTTATAATTCCATTTTTGTTAATTATTCTATTGATAAACTATTTTACTAATCTTAAATTTATGCTCTATCTTGCTTATGCTCTTTTGATTTGGAATACATATTTTTGTCTTTTGCCTTGGAATGAAAAGAATTTCACAACAGATAAACAACTTGTAGATTTTATCCATAATAACAAAGACAACACTTACATCTTAAAAGAAAAACCAAAAATAGAAAATATGTATCATTATTATTATGGAGAAGAGAATCTAAAACTTTATTATTATGCTGATTTAAACACTATCTCTATAAATAATATCCTCTCTCAAGATTCTTTAATATATACCGATATCTTTTCTTCTTCTGATTTTTCCAGAGCAAGTCTTAGCCAGGACTTTTCTTCAAGTTTTTATGGTGTCTCCTATGCAATAGACTCCTCTTCTACAGTATCCATAAATTCTATCTACAGCAAAACAATATTATATCCTATAACAAAAAAGAGATAAAATAATAAATCATTTTATCTCTTTTGGTTAAGTTAGTTAAACGTTGTGTTATTGCTTTCTTCTTTCCATTTCTCTTATAAGTTCTTCTCTCTTTTTCTCTTCAGAATCTCCTATAATGGCTAAGATTATATACACAAGCAACGGTGAAATAATAAAACCAAGCAATATCCATAGACCTGCACTTCTCCCCCTGTTTTTTGCCATATTATAAGGAATAACAAAATAAAATACTATACATATTGCAACACCAAGAAGAAAACAAATGAATATGAAAGCCCCCGGCCATTCATCATCTTCAGCTTTATCTAATTCTTTTTGTGTTGTAGTATCTGTTTGAGTTTGTTCTTCTTTAACATTATTATATTGTTCAAGAACAAAATCAACTTTAAATTTTCTATCATGATAGGTAATAGCTTTTGATTTATAATAAACGTAATCAGCACTTTCTCCAAAGGCTTTAATAGTAAAAGTTCTTGCCATTTTAGGAGCTATTTCTATAGATTTGTCTATATCTTGATAATCTAAAACTTCCCCATTCATATCCTTATAGACAATTCTTGCCTTTATGGATGTAATAGGAATCTCTAAATTGTTTTTCAATGTTATAGTCGCATTCCCAATCGGAGAATCCTGAACAAAAGAAACCATTGTTACAGCATTTGCTTTAACCTCTGTTTCTCCTTTTTGTGCAAATAAAGTTATAGACAAACATATTGCTACAAATAATAATACTATTCTTTTCATAACAAATTTTTACTTTACTTATCCATCAATTGTATAACAGGAACAGTGCGAACCATACCAGAGTTTGCAGTATATTTATATATACCTACTTGTCTAAAACATTTTCCTTCAGGAGCTTTTATCACTTGGGCATCATAATAAGGATTGCCTTCTTCACTATATAAAAGGACAGTTAATCCCATATAAAGGTCCTCACTATAAGCGTCCCCTTTACCGCTTGCAAGAGCAAAGCCATCAGTTAGAGATTGAAAAACTTTGAAACCTGTTTCATTAATTTCTTCCCCCGGTTTGTCAAATAATCTCATACCTGGTAATATCTCTATTTTTGTTTCTGTTTCTGTTTTTATTTCAACTTTTTCTTTTGATTTCATTGTTGCTGAAACAACAAGTAACACTAAAAAAGTGAATATAATACCTGTTAATACTCCAAGTAAATAAACCCAAATTTTTTTCATCGTATTTAAATTTTATTTGTTAATAAATTAATTATAAATCTTCTCCTCGTGCTTTGTTTAGTTCATTATCGTAATACATAATAATAGTATAATCTCCATAGAACTCATTTATCAAAAACCATACAGAACGATTTTTTACTCTATTTATCAATTCATTTAAGCCTTCATCTGATGCAAGCAAGTGTATTAGTTCATCCAGCATCTCTTCTGTAGGATTATTTAGTTCTTCTTCCGTATATTTGGAATTCCTTGCTATAACTTTCTCTCTAAAAGATTCTGCCGCTTCTTTTGAAAATTCTTTATCCTTGTCAGTCATTTGAAAATATGCTGCTTGGTACCTTTTGTTATTTACCGTCATTTGATATGAAATATCTTCACTGCCATCTATCTCAAAATCGCCCATCACAGTTTGTGCTACATACTTTTCATTTTCTGAGAATTGTCTGCAAAGTTCATTGAATCTTATTTTTATATCTGTTTCGCTTGAAGGAACAACATCTTGTACCATTATTCTCCAAACTTTGTTTTTGTTTGTTACAACAGAAACATAAACATCCCTGCCATTGAATTTGCCTTTTAATCTGTCTTGCTTTTGATTATAGGTAAAACCTTTGGCTTTTATTTTCTGTATCATCTGGTTTTTTGTACCATCGACAGGAATACCAAGAAACTTTGTAACCTCTGTTTTGTTCTTGTTTTGTTGTGCCATTACGTTGCCTGCTCCAAAAAGGATGCACACTGCAACAAATAATATTAATTTCTTCATAATACTTGAGTTTTTATTTATTAATAAATCTTTCTTTTTTACATTGTAGATTGTGAAAAATCTAAGTCGTATTTGGGATTGCCTTTTTTGTCCAAGGAGATATTGCAGACGCATATCAGTTCTGAAGGAAAATCATCAGTCCAGAAAGGAATGGAGACTTCTTTCTGATTAGATATATCTATATTTGTTGCCAGTTCTTTAGCTTTTTGGTTACACAATCTTTCCAACTCTTCTACGGTGTCGCTGTTTTTCCCAATACTGATTGTGCTTTGAGGATTATATTCTTCTTTCTTTTCTTCTTTTGGTGTAGGTGTCTCTTTTCTTGGGACAAAATCTATTCTCATATTCAATGCACCTGCAATCCTATTCAAAGTATCTATCCCAACAGAAATCTGTCCTTTTTCTATTCTACTCAGATTGCCTGCATCTATATTGACTTTCCTTGCAAATTCTTTGGCAGTAAGACCTTCATGCTTTCTTATTTCCTTTATCCTGCTTCCAAGTCTTTGCCTTACTTCTGATGTATCATCTTTCCTGACCCATAGAAAACCGTTGAAACCTTTTTTATACATTTCTCTTGAAATATCATTCCAAATGGATTTAATAGTTCCATCATAATATTTATCAAAGAGTTTAGAACAAGTCTTGATATAGGCATTATTTTTTCGTTGATTGATTTGATAATTCATATCGTCTAAGTAGCCAAGATAATAAGTGTCATTGTTATTTGTCTCTACCTTTACCTTATTATTATTTTTGTCTGTAAATTCTACCTTTGCCATTTCTATTAATCTTTATTTTTATCTTTTTTACGCCGCAAAATTATAGTAAATTTATTTATTAACCAAATATTTTAAAGAAAAAATTGTATTTTAAACAATTTCAATTGTATTATTCCTTTATTATAATTGTCTTCAACACTAATATTTCCCTACTCTTGCTTTTCGTAAAAAAAGAGTAAGTCTTTTGCATGCAAACATCAAGAGTTAAGAAAAAAAGACCAAGACTTTTTTGAAAAAGTCTTGGTCTTTTTTAGTCCTTTGCTAATAAAAAATCTCTTGCTTATAGTTTGTAGATACAGCCTAATAGGAAATTGAATGTATGTGTTGGATAGTTATAATACAAATAGTATTGTTGGAATGCAAGATTGTTCAACTCAGCAAAGAAAGACCATCTTTCTGTATATTGATAAGTTGCTGAAAGGGAAACATCAAACATTGCTTTAACCTCAACTTCTTTATTCAGACTCTCTACGTAAGCCTTGCTCTTGGAATGGAATGTTGGCAAAACACTTATGCTAAGAACGTTGTTGTATGCATAATTAAGTTTTGCAGCAAATTCAAAAGCAGGACTATACCAAGCCTCAAAAGCTTTACTATCTCTGTTTGTTCTTTGTAATGTAGCTTTCAAATTACAATAAAATGAAGAACCTATAGGGAAATAATTCTCTAAGCTAACATAATATTTTCCTGCATCATCATAGACAACTCTATGAACGTTGAATATGTTTTTGCTTATAATATCCGTATTCATAAAGAAATGTTGGTTGTATTGTTTTTGATAACCTACTTCCAAACTTAGTTGCGATTTAGGAGTGATGTTCAAAAAACCTTTTGCAAAGAAAGTGTTGTGTGTTGCATCTTGCAGGACAGGAGAAGGCTGAATAAAAGGATTCTCTAACCTAAGATCGTTCAAAGTTGGCATTATGCTCTCAGACTTTAGTCCTCCATAAAGGCTAAGAGTTTGAGGTATGATTTCAAAACTAACAGTAGCCGTAGGTAAGAGTTGAAAACTTCTAAAAGTATGAACTCCTGGTTCTATGCCCAAAGAAGCAAAGAAATGGAACTTACTCCAATCAAAGAGGAAATAAGGAGCCAAGTCTATCAAGGCTTTAGATTTTTTATAAAAAGAATGTTTGTAATCAAGGCTTATTCCTGCTTTCTGGTTCAATGCTTTCTTGAATAAATCCAAGTCTAAAGCACCGTCCAAAAGAGTATGTAAATAAAACTCTCCTCCACCCTGATTATTACCTGTATAATGGAAATTTAATCTTCCATTATGCTGCAAATCTTCATCTCTTGACAATGTGGTATAAGATACATCTGCTCCCACATTATGCCAAGATATTCTATAATCTGAGTTATCTATGTTTTGTTTAGGATATTGTTCTGAACCATAATAATAGTTACGGGAATAGTTGTAAAAAGCGCGTGAGGAAAGAGTATAATGTTGGAATATCTTTTTTGCATATATGTTTATGTCTTCATTTGAATATCCGCTGTGTCCGTAGTTCTTCTCTCCCGTAAGAGCAGAACGAGAATAAACATCAACACCATACAACAAAGACCTGTCTCTTAAAGATGTGTAAGATCCTTGCAACAATGGAGTAAAAGCCATTTTCAAATCCTTTCCAAAAGCTAATCCTAATCCACCTTTAAGATGAATCTTATAAAGTTGTGCCTGAGGTTCTCCCTTTACAGATGCGGCCTTTATGGTATCAAAGTCTAAATGAGTATCATAGCCTTTCTTTATTCTGTCAAAAGTAAAGTCTATTTTTGTGAAAGATGTATCAAAGATAGAAAGACTATTGTTTATCTTGTTTGCATCGCTTATCATTGGGTCAAAGGCAACATTTATTGTTACATTTTCGTTATAAGTGTCATCTTGTGCCTGCAAAGAAAACACACATAACAATCCCAATACTAATAATATCTTTTGCTTTATCATATCTTTTTCTCCTTATTTGCGTTGTTTTAATATTTGTTATCTTCTATTATGATTTCATCAACAGAGTTCTCTTGTTTGTTCAGCTTGTCTTCGTTATCCTGTTTCTCTTTATTGTTTTTGTTTTCAAGTTGGGCAAGTTTGTCTGTTGCAAGTTGTTTTATGCCATCGTCTCCATCATAGTTGTCTATAATAGATTGAAGAGTTTGTTTTGCTTGAAAATCATTACCATTTACAGAGAATATATCTGCCCAAAGGATAAAACCTAAAGCAAGATAGTAATCATCTGCACCACTCTTAGACATCTGCCTTATGATTTTCTCACTCTCTTTGTAGTTCTTGTTGTCAAATTCTATCTTAGCAAGAGAATACTGTGCAAAAGACGAATATTTTAAATTAGCAGATTTCTGCAATTCCTTAATGTATTCTTTTGCGTTTTCTGATTTGTCTATGTTAAGATAGCTATCTGCAAGAACAAAATAAGCATTATCTTTTGTACTTTGATCTATATTCTCCATTTCTAAAAGATTATTTGCTGCAGATATTGCATTGTTATAATCAGTTACATCATAATAAATATTCATTCTTCCCTTTCTTGCCAAAAGCTTATTAGCAGAAGATGTTGTAATGCTGTCCAACCTATTATAAACTCTTAAGGCTTTTTCTGTATCTATGCTTGAATATATATTAGCTGAGTTTAACAGAGATTTTTCAGTATATTGTCCGTATGGTTTCATTGCAACCTTATAATAATATTCTCCTGCCTGAAGAGTATCTTTCTCTCTCATATAACAATCAGCCAAATAATATTCTGCCTTAGTGCTATAGTTTCCTTCAGGGAAAGAGGCAAGATATTTCTTGAAAGAAGTAATTGCTTGAGAATACTTTTCATCCATATATCTGTTTTCTGCTGTCTGATATAACAAATCTTCCTCTTCTTGTTTGCTTACCTTTACAGAACCCAAACTATTTATGTAGGTTATATATTGTTCCGGTTCTCCCTTATCCATATAGATGTTTTTAATGGTAGAAAGAGCGGCTTTAGCTTGCTTTGAATTAGGATAGTTTCTGACAAGTTTATCCAAAGATTTAAGGGCTTGGTCATATTGTCCTAATTGATATTGAAGCATTCCAACCTTACCAAGACAATCTTTAGTGAAAGCATTGTCGGGATATTTCTTTAACAAGCTTTGATAAGTAGATAAAGCATTGCTGTTATCATTCAAGGCAAGATAAGTGTTTGCTAACTCATAAGTCATAGCTGGAACATAAGAAGAATTAGTATAGGTGTTGATACCATCCTTTAGTGTCTGTGCTTTGTTTTTGTATTCTCCCATTGCACCAAGAGCCATCGCTTTTTGATATGTTGCATAATCTGCATTTGCGGAATTGGTTTGAATGAAAGAACTATAGGTCTTTACTGCTCCTGAATAGTCTTTAAGCATATATTGACAATCCGCTATACGTATTTTTGAATCATTTTTTATTGTGTTGTCTGCTTCGCTTTGTTCTAACTTAGTAAAATACTCCTTAGATAAAGAGTACTTCTTTTGCTTGAATAAGTTGTAAGCCATTAAATAGTCTGCAGAGGATTTATAAGCGTTGTTTTCATTACCCGATACGGCATAGAAAGAGCGTAACATTTCTTCACTCTTCTTGTATGAATTAGTTCTATACAGTGCTTCTGCTTTTATGTACTTGGATGTTGCCACTATTTCATTAGTAGAAGATGTAGAATTATCATCTATTTTATCCAACACTTTTATACAGTCTTTGTATTTCTCTTCATTAAATAGTTCTATTCCCCGATTAAGACATGTCTTAACATAGATTTTATTCAATTGTTCATCTCTATTCTTTATGCCTTCCATCTGTTCCAAAGCGGCAGCATAGTTATGAGTGCTACCATATATCTGTGCTAAACAAATACGAGCCTCTCCTACCCTTGCTCCTTCTTTAGTCTTCTTTGTCTTTGGATCTGTTTTGGTATTCTCTTTTATATATGTGTTTAGTCTTTTTACAAGTGTTTCGTTATATGGATTAGGATTGACTACACAGAGTTTAGCATAAGAAAATAAAGCATCTTCTTGTATTGTTTTATCATAAGTCATTGTAGATGCTTTGTTATAAGAGTTAAGAGCAAGAGAAGAGTCTCCTTGTACTAAATAGCAGTAACCTAAGGAATAAAGAGCATTTTGTGTTAGTGCATCTTCTTCTATAGTACAAGCCTCAAAATAAGGTATTGCCTCAACATTCTTACCTGTCTCCATAAGACAATAAGCCATAAGATAGTTATCATTACGATTAACTCCTTCATTGCTTTTGATAGATTGTTCTATATAAGGTAAGGCTTGTTCATATTCTCCTTTTTTATAGTATGCATCCCCTAACATTCGGTTAAGTTCTGTTGCTCGCTTAGAGTTTATCGCATTCTTGCTAAGGGTAGAAGCCATACTTATGAGAGCATCATAATCCCCTTGAAAATAATATATCTGACATATGTAATAAGGAACAACCTTAGAAAAATGTTTGTTCTTTTTTAGGGGTTCAAACTCTTTTAGTGCTAAATCATACTTGCCTTCTGTATAAAGAATATGTCCATAATAGTATTTACAAACAGCAGCATATTTGCTATCAGTGTCCTTGACCTTAGAAAAGTATGATTTTGCCTTATCATTCATATTCTGCAAGAAGTAACAGTATCCTATCTTATAGTCATATTCCTGTCTTTCTTCGTTAGTTAAAGAACTTGTATCCATGTTGGCGTATGTATTCAAAGCCATAAGGAAGTCTGCCTTGCTTGCATACCAATTAGCGATGAAAAAGTCTGCACGATTCTTTTTCAAAGAATTAGGAAACAAAGTCTTATACTCTTTGAAAAGCATATCAACATCATTATTCATCAGATAGTAGGCACACAGAGCCCTATTGAAATATAAGTCTGCTACCTCAACTCCTTCTTTTTCTTTACTAAGAACCTGAGGAGCTATGCTTTCATAGATACTTATAAGTTTTGAATATTCATTATAAGCCTGTACATAGTTCTTTTCCTCTTGCAAAGCATAGGCCTTCGTTTTTGCTTGCTCATATTCTGCATTCACAAAAGTCTTTTGAGCATTGGTATTAAAAAATACTACGCTCAAAAGAGTCAATATTAAATATTTTTTCATAAAAAATGTTTTTATCATATTCGTAATAATTCACCGTGTTAAACAATCAGCAAAAGTAAAACATTTTCTTAAATAGGTGCCTCTATACACGATTTTTTTTATCTAAGACATTCTTTTATCTTCTTAAAAGAAATATTTTCTGTTATCTCTTTCTTAGTATTAGTGAAATCATAGTAAGTTTCTAATTCCTTTCTTTGTCTGTTTTCAAATGATAAACATAGGTATAAAATATAATTTGCGGAGATTAAATAAAATAATCTCCGCAAAAAAAGCATTTGTAAAATAGTTGTTAGAAATAAAGAGTTTATTCCTAATCACTTGGCTTTAATCTTTAAGTTTTTTGTTTATTTCTTCTATGGAAATGTTTAGTTGCTGCATATTCCTTTTTAGAAGAGGTAGAAAATTGTCAAAAAAATCTTGCTTTCTTACTTTAGCAATCTCTTCTTTTGCCCCTTTATTAACAAAGTAACCCATGCCTCTTTTATTATAAATAATATTATTAATAGACAAGCGTTCAATGGTTTTAAGTGCAGTATTAACATTTACTTCATATTGTGCAGCAAATTCCCTAACAGAAGGTATTCTTTCATCTTCCTTAAAAGTCCCTTCAAGAATATCATCTGCTATCTTATCTGCAAGTTGTATAAATATCGGGGTGTTATCCTTCAACATATTATATTTAACTCCTTTCTTTTCTAAGTTTCAAATAAGCACCAACAACACAAGCAACAAATACTATATGTAAAAATACCTCAAACAGAGTTTCTACAATACTGTCCTGTAAAAAGTGTTGCATACTGCCATTCATCACATTTCTGTAATTCAAGTAAATCCATATACTAAGACCTACTACACTTAAAAATCCCAAACCAAAAACTATAGCCCAAGTCTTTAACAGTTTATTCTTTTTAAACAAAATAGCTCCCAAAAAAGAAAAAGACATGAACAGATAAACAGAGAACCAATTGCCATAGTGAGAGAACTTGTATAGAGTTTCTTTATACAAAAGCACATACTTATCAAATCTAATCCAATTTACCAAGTGTCCTAATTCCATTCCTAAGAACATTGTAACAAATGTAACAACAGGCACTAAGATAAAAGCCATAATAAAATTGACAGCGAACTTTTCTTCTATGCTTGCAGGCAAAAGTATGCTTTCAGAACGATTGTATCTCTTGTCATAATTTCTAAAAGGAAGCATAGAGGCTCCTATTTCGCAAGAAATCAAAAAGAAGACATAGAAAAATGAAAAAGTATCACTCATTGTTATGTTATTAGGCATATTAATACTATAAAATACCATAAACATAGCCACTCCCACAATATGCATAGTGGAAATAACCAAAAAAGTATTTCTGTTTATCATAAAATTTCTCTGAAACAGAGCACAAAATCTTCTAAAATTAAACATCTTACTTGTCCTCCTTATTTTTGTTAAATAATTCATTAAACAAACTCTTATTCAAGAAAGCAGCATTAAATAACATCTCTACATCCAAATTGCTTTCTCGTCCTTCTTTATTTTCTTTAACCACAGCAAATCCTGCCACGTTATCTTCCTGATAAAGAACTTTATCTGCATTTACTTTTTCTTCTATACCAAACCAAAGTTTTTCAGTTATTTCCTCTCCATCTGCATTAAGAAGCACCTTAGTTTTATCAAGGATAACTATACTGTCCAAAACGTTTTGCAAATCTCTTGCTTGGTGTGTCGAAATAATCATTGTCTTTTCATCTGACATCGCCTTCATAACTATTTTTCTGAATGCAGACTTACTTGGAATATCCAAACCATTTGTCGGTTCATCAAGAAAAATGTATTTAGTATTACATGCAAGACCAAAAGCTATATATACTTTTTTCTTTGTGCCAAAAGACAACTTATTAAGTTTTTGCTTTTTATTTTCAATCTCAAACTCTTGCAGATAGTTGTTGAAATCCTCTGCGGAGAAATTAGGATAAAACACTGCATTGTATTTCTCAAAATTCTCTATTGAAAAATCACAATCAGGCATCTCTTCATTTAAAAAGAACACCTCTTGTAAAAAATCTACTGTCCTTTTTTGAGGAATAATGTCTAATACTTTTACTTCTCCCTGCTTTGGAAACTTTAACCCTGCTATAAGATGTAAGAGTGTAGTCTTCCCCACCCCATTCTTACCTAACAGTCCATAGATTCTACCTTCTTTCAGGTTGCAATTAATACTGTCAAGTACAATCTTATTCTTTTTGTAAAAGAATGTTAAATCTTCTATCTTTATCATTGCTTTATAAATTTATTTTCTTCGTTTTGATTTTCAAAAACGCCGTTTTCATAAATCAAAACGGCGTTTTTGTTATGTAAAATCCCCGTTTTTGAATGAAATTTCTTGATTATTGTTTATTTTGACCTTGACCCATGGAGTTTTCTCCTCCTGTACGCTCTTCCATATCGTTGTTCTTGATACGTTGAAGGGTATTATTGTTAGCTTTCTTTCCGAATGAATAAGACACAGAGCAAGAAACCATTGGTCGTTGCCAAGTTATATTATTCTTCATTTTCATATTGTCAGATTCCATATCTACATGGAAAGTACGTTTAGGTAATTGTCCAACACCGATAGATGTTTTTAAACTCTTGTTAAGAAATTCTCTACTAAGATTTATATCAAATGAATACATATCTCCAAAAGAATATGTGCCTTGAGAACCACCTGTCATATAGAAAGCAGATAAGGTTAATTTTGTTTTAAAGAAGAAATCTAATCTTAGAGACTGCCATGTCATAAACCCAAATTTCTCCACATTAACTTTTAGCATTGGGTCATCGACTTGAGTTTGCATCCATGTACCTTGAGCCCATAGAGTATATTCCACATGTTTTCCTAATGGAAGTGCAGTACTTAAACCTAAAGCAGCATGTTGTGAGTGTCCAAGATTATAAGGTTTTTCTTCAAATATAAGAGTACCGGGACGAAGGTAACGAGTTTCGTGTATGATGTCGTTGGTGTAATCGTATGAAGCGTTGAAGAATAAGAAGTAATGAAAAGCATAACTTAAATTCAAGGAATGAGTATATTGTGCTTTCAAGTCAGGATTTCCTGATTTGAAAAGATATTCATTTTCTTTCTCAACAAAAGGATTCATGGAATTGTATTCAGGACGTGTGATACGGTATGAATAAACAAGAGTAAGATTATCCATTTCCCCAACCTTATAGTTCAAATTAACATTAGGAAAGATGTCTATATAATCCGTAGTTTTTTCTGAATTATTTACTTTTTGTTTGATATTAGTATGAGTATGCTCTGCTCTAAGACCTAAACGATAAGATAGTTTGTCTGTGATTCTATGAGAAAATGAGGTATAAAGAGCATTAACATTTTCAGTATAGTCAAGATGATTTGAAACATCATCATTATATGCGCCGTCTTCGTAACAGGTGAAATCGTTTTCTACTTTTGTAAGACGAGTTTTTGCTCCGGCTTCCAAAGATATTCTTTCGCTTAATGGTTTTATCAAGTCAAATTTTAAAGAGTAAGTATTATAAAGGTTTTCTGTAGAGTCCCTATCTGAACCTGTTTTCATCAAGGTTGCAAAATCTCCATTGTAATATTTTGCCTCGTCAAAGCAATATTCTTTTGATTTGTTGTTGTTGTAATCAATAGTAACAGAATATTGTCCTCCTATGCTGTCTAATTTACGGGAATACCACAGGTTTGCAGCAATATTTCTTCCATTACCATGCTCCGAACTGTTGTTAGAATAAGAAGAGTCTATAATATTATAAGGGAAAGTAGAGATACGTGTTTTAGTTAAAGGATTTTCGCTTTCAGGTTGGTGATTGCCATTGATAGAAAGCATGGCACCAATAGAAGATTTATCATTTATTTTAAAGTCAGCAGAAAAACTACCATTATACCCACGATAATCATAATCGTTGATGGCTTTATCTGTTTTCATACGAGTCATAGGATTGGTAAATATATATGTAGTGTTTTCTAAATCTGTCTCTCCTGCCCAACGGTTGTAGGAAAGAGACGTATTGAAAGTCCATCTATCATTAACATAGTTAAGGTTTATTCCTTCGTTATGTTTCCATTTCTTGTCGTATGCTGTCCATAGATTGGCTTCACCAGACCAACCAAGTGTTTCATGTTTAGCCATCTTTATGTTTATAATACCAGCTGTTCCTTCTGCTTCATACTTTGCTGAAGGATTGTTTATTGTTTCTATCTTTTCTATTGAAGAAGGAGGCATAGCTTTCAACATACTTTTTATAGCAGAATAAGGCACACGAATATCTCTTCCATCAAATTGAAAAAGAATACCACTTTTACCATTAAGTTGTATATTTTCGTCTTTGTCTATGACCACTCCCGGTACTTTTCTTAATAGTTCAAAAGCATTGGCAGTAGAAGAAGAAACATCTTCATCAATGTTCATTGCTACACCGTCATTAGTCATTTCAAAACGCTTTTGTTGTGCAAAAATTTCTATTGTAGATAAGGTTTGTCTATCTACTTCTAAAAATACGGGATTAATATGTAATGTATCCTTTACTCTCTTGGAATTCTCCTTTAAAGGAAGAGAAATAGATTTGTAACCAATAAAAGAAAAAGTAATAAACTTGGCATGTTTGTGGTATGCAATAGAATATTCTCCTTTTTCATCTGAAACTCCTCCACCTAATAAGGTAGCGTTTTCGGTAGTATCTGAATAAAGCATGACGTTGCAAAAAGCAATAGGTTGTGAGGTTGATTTGTCAATAATAGTACCTCTTACATGATTTTGAGCATATGTAATTCCTACACTCAATAGCAGTATTAAAATCACTGCAAATCCTTTTACTGTTTTCATTTTTGTATGGTTTTTAATTGTTATACTGTATTAGTGTAATAGTAAAGTATTACACCGCAAAATTATATTAAATTTATAACCTACCAAACTTTTTTTGAAAAAAATGTAAACTATTTTTCAAAAGGTGTTACAAAAAGTAGTATTTTTGCACTTCGTATAACAATATATAACACATAAATAGATGAAAGATTTTGTAGCAGAACTAAAGTGGAGAAATATGATCCACACTATAATGCCAGGAACAGAAGACGAACTAAAAAAAGGAATGGCTACAGCATACGTAGGTATAGACCCAACAGCTGATAGTCTTCATATAGGACACTTAGTAAGCATAATGATTCTTACACATTTTCAAGCTTGTGGTCATAGGCCTTTGGTTGTTTTAGGAGGTGCCACAGGAATGATAGGCGACCCAAGTTTCAAGAGTCAGGAAAGAGTCCTTCTTACTCCTGAAACCATACAGCATAATCAAGAATGTATAAGAAAACAATTGGAAAAATTCTTAGATTTTTCTGAAGACAAACCTAACCATGCTCAGATTCTTAACAACTACGACTGGATGAAAGGCTGGAGTTTCATAGATTTTATCCGTGAGATAGGAAAGCATATCACCGTTAATTATATGATGGCTAAGGATTCTGTTAAAAAAAGAATAGAAACGGGAATATCTTTTACAGAGTTTTCATATCAATTGATGCAAGGCTACGATTTTCTTTATCTATTTGAAAACTACGACTGCAAACTTCAAATGGGAGGCTCCGACCAATGGGGGAATATAACCACAGGCACAGAACTCATCCGTAGAACTCTTGACAAGGAAGCATACGCTATCACTTGTCCATTGATAACAAAAGCTGATGGAAAGAAATTTGGTAAGACAGAGAAAGGCAATGTTTGGTTAGACAGAGAAAAAACTTCCCCTTACGCTTTCTATCAATTCTGGTTGAATCTGTCTGATGAAGATGCAGCCCGATTTATTAGAATATTCACATTAAAAACAGAAGAAGAAATACTTGAGTTAGAGAAACAACACGCAGCAGATCCTTCTCAAAGAATTCTTCAAAAGGCTTTAGCTAAGGATATTACCATCAAAATTCATAGCGAAGAAGATTACAATGCAGCTATAGAAGCTTCTCAAATATTATTTGGAAAAGGAACAACAGAAACTCTTAAAAAACTTGACGAACAAACATTTTTAAGTGTATTTGATGGTGTCCCTCAATTCAAAGTAAGCAAGTCAGACATAGAAAATGGCATTGGAATAATAGACCTCTTGGCGGAAAAAACTCAAGTTCTCGCTTCCAAAGGAGAAGTACGTAGAGCTTTAAAAGAAAATTCTTTGTCTATCAATAAAGAAAAAATAAAAGAAGATTATATAGCCAATTCTTCTTGCCTTTTGAACAACAAATATATTTTGGTCCAAAAGGGTAAAAAGAACTATTATATAATCGTGGTAGAATAAAAAAATAAAATGAGCAAAAGAGTAAAAATACTGCTGATAAGTATTTTAACTGCTTTGTGCGTAGCATGTGTTTTTGCTACAAGTCCATCTAAAAGCTCCTCTACTGAGGACCAACTAATAGTCAATGACGATACTATCACTTATTGTTCTCCCCTGAAAGATAGGAAGGAACTGTTGCTTTATAGATTTGCTTACACTGTTTCTTACAATCCCGACAACAAGATTCCTAATTGGGTAGCATGGAAAGAAACTAAACAATATGCCAACGGAAAACTGAAAAGGACTTCTTCTAATGCTTTCAGGGAAGATGAACAAGTAAGAAAGCCACGTGCTACCTTAGAAGATTACAAACATAGCGGTTGGTCAAGAGGACACATGTATCCTGCTGGTGATGCTAAATGGAGTAAGAAAGCAATGTATGAAAGCTTTCTACTAACAAATATATGTCCTCAAGATCAAAAACTTAATGCTGGGGATTGGGAAGAAATAGAATCTCTTTGCAGACAATGGGCAAAAAGATATGGTGAGATATATATTGTCTGCGGTCCTATATTGGATGAAAATTTTTCCACTATTGGGAAAAATAAAGTAGCGGTACCAAAGGCTTTCTTTAAGGTTGTACTGTGTATGAATCCAGAACCAAAAGCAATAGGTTTTATCTGTGAAAATGCCCCTAATAACTTTGAAATACAAGACTATGTCCTTGCTGTTGATGAGGTAGAAAGAATAACAGGAATAGACTTTTTCCCCTTCTTAGAAGATAGCATAGAAAACAAAGTAGAAGCTCAAAGTAACTTAAAACTATGGCTGAGAAAAGGAAACAAAATAAAATAGAAATATGCGCCTACTCTATTGATTCTTGTCTTGTGGCAGAAAAAGCAGGTGCAGACAGGGTAGAATTGTGCGACAACCAACAAGAAGGAGGCACTACACCCTCATACGCTACAATTGTCTATGCAAAAGAACATCTAAACATAAATACTATGGTTATGATTCGCCCAAGAGGTGGTGATTTTCTCTACAATGATATAGAGTTCTCGCTAATGAAAGAAGATATCCTATTATGTAAAAAAATTGGCGTAAAAGGCTTGGTTTTAGGGTTGTTAAATAGTGATGGAAGTATAGACAAAGAAAGAACGAAAACACTTATAGATATAGCAAAACCATTAGATGTCTGCTTTCATAGGGCAATAGATGTAAGCAAAGACTATTATCAGTCAGTACAAGATATTATAGTTTGCGGAGCGACAAGGATACTTACTTCTGGTGCTGCAAACAAAGCTATAGAAGGAATAGAAAACATAAAAAAAATACAACAAGACTTTGGTTCTCAAATAGAAATAATGATAGGCAGTGGAGTAAATTCTTCTAACATAAAAATGCTGAAAGAATATACTAATGTTAATAACTTTCATTTATCTGCTAAAACTAAAATAGATAGCAAAATGCTATTCCGTCATCCAAAAGTATCTATGGGAGGAAATGATTTTGATGAATATTCCATCAATATAGCCGCAGAAGAAGAAATAAAAAAAGTAAAAGAAGCATTAAATCTTCCACATTAAAATACATAGCACAGAAAAACAACACTACCCATATAGTCCTCACCCTACAACTCTCCATGATTGATATTCTTTTTACTTAATTTCTTTCGTCACAATATTTTTTCCTACCAGAGAGAGGCAAGGCTATAAAATGGTTCAATTCCTTTCTGCGCTGTCTCCATTGCGGAAGAAAGTGGGTTAAAATAGCTTCAAATACTTTGCTGTGATTTGTCACACGTAGATGTACTAATTCATGGACAACAACATATTCTATGCACGAACGGGGAACTCTTGCCAATTCTAAATTGAAGATAAGATGGCGTTTCTTGCCGATGCAACTGCCCCATTGAGAGCGCATTTGTTTGACTTCCCATGTAACATCACTTTCCCCCATTTGATTACTCCAATCCATAACCATATTTGACAACAATGCTTTTAATTCACTTCTTTGCCATTCTCTCAAGACCTCAGCACGATGCTCTATCGATGTTTCTGGCTGAACAGTCATTACCAACCAATTGCCTTGTTTAGTAATGGTATGAGCGCACCTTGGCTTCTCCTCAACACGTAGACGGTAACGTTGCCCCAAATGATAATATGTTTCTCCGCTAATATAGTTTCGTTCTGTCTGTCTTGCCTGTTCAAGCACCTCTTTTCGCTTTTCCACAATCCAATCCCATTTTGAAACGACAAACGAGCGGATGTCGTTATCATCCAAGTATTTCGGTGAAGATACATGGACGTGGGCATCTGGTGGATAAACTGCCAAATGCAAATTCTTTATATCCTTGCGTTCTACTGCTATCTCTATCCCGTTCAGTTTCATCAATCAGGAAATTCTATTGTGTGGGCGATAATGATTCTGACAATATCCTCTGCATTGAAGTCCTCTCCACTCAACACCTTTTCTATCTGTCTCAACAGTTGCTTCCGAATTTGTTTGTTTTGCCTAAATCTAGGTTGAGCAAACTGTTTGGCAACGGCATAAACCCTTAGCGTCAGTTCAATATTTCCACCTAAATTGTCACAGAGGTTTTTCTTTGCTGCAGTGTCAAGCCGAGAATCAGCGGTATTCCCTTGTCTCAATTCCTCACCAATCATCTTAATCTGCTGCAAGAAATCTTTGTATTCAATGACCCCTTGTCGTAATTCTTCAAGCAAACGATTAATTCTGTCGGAAAATCTTCTGTATTCTTCTGGATTTTGCTCACGTTTTCTATTAACCACGCGGCGTACATTTGCTGTCATTGTCTCTGCCACACCACGCTGGCCACCTAACTCTTGTTCTGCATCTTTATCAACTTCTGCTTCTCCAGTTGCCTCATTGATATTGATGATGTCAAGGAAGGAGAAATCGTCCAGTTCTGCCAGCTTCTCGCTCCTTGGGGCTATGATGTATCTGTCAAGCAGATTGCGCATTTGTGCATCGTACAATTTCATATCAACATAGTCGCCGCTACGTTGCATCAATGCATGGCGCAGTTCGTCATAGTCCTTTACTTTCTTATATATGCATTCTGCCTCCTCTTTTGTAAAGCCCGCTTCTTCCATTTCCATAGCAATGGCTGCATAGCGTCGTGACAATCGGTTGACAGCATTGTAGAAATCCTCACGTTTTGTCGCATTCTTGATTACTTCTGCAGTTTGTTCATCAGCAGGTGTATCCGGGTTGAAGCAGAAATAATCAAAAAAGTTGTCTAATTTCCGTGGCAACTCCACAGGCTCACTTAGCCGCTCAACATTTTGCAAAGCTTTTTCCAGCTCTTCACGACCTTTCTTCAGTCGAGATTGTAGCAGTTCGGCTATTTCTTCCTTTTGGAATCCTTCTGTTGTCTCACCGTTTGTATAACTTTCAATAGCACCTTCTATAAAATTGAACAATCCTCGATAGTCAACAATATAGCCAAATTCCTTTTCTTCTCCATTCAATCGGTTCACACGGCAGATGGCTTGAAATAAGGTGTGGTCTATCATCTTGCGGTCAAGATAGAGGTAGGTTGCTGCGGGAGCATCAAAACCTGTAAGCAGCTTATCCACTACTATGAGTAATTTCATTTCAGCAGGGCGATTAATGAACTGGTCTTTTGCCCATTCTTCAAATTGCTCTGGAGTGCGTTCTCCCATCATTTCCTTCGACCACTTATACTTCAGTTCTTCTTCCGTTTTCTTCTCGTCGGCGAAACCAGATGCCAAATTGATGTCTGGCTCATAACTGGAAACAACGGCACAATGATTGGCAAAGCCTTCTTCCTTGAACAAAGACCAATATTTGTATGCTTCGTAGATGCTTTCACATACCAGCATGGCATTTCCATAGCCACCTATCAGTGCAGGCTTTGTTTCCATGTCAAACAGGATGTCTGCAACAACTCTTCGCATGGGTTGGTCGCTGCTATAGATATTCTGTAGTTGTGCCCATCTGTCTTTTAGAGCTTCTTTTGCCTTATTTGTGAGCTGTTGGGTATGGACTTCAAAGAGTGCATTAAGCCTGTCTGCATCTTGCAACTCTTTTTCCACATTCCTCGCTTCGTATCGTAAATCCAAGATAACCCCGTCTTCTACTGCTTCATTGAATCGGTAGGAATGAATGTATCGACCTATGTTTTCCTGACTCGTTTTGCGTTCACCTTTCTTCAGCAATGGGGTACCTGTAAAACCTATCATCATGACGTTTTCACCCATAATCATCCTCATGGCCTTATGCAACATTCCTCCCTGCGTACGATGGCATTCATCAATGAAAACAAAAATATTGCCCTTTGCCTTAAAATCCACAGGTAACTTCTCTGCCACTTCCTTCAGGTATTGGTCAACAGAACGTTTTCCTGCCTTCTGGTATTCTGCTAAGTTTTCTTTGTCTGACGAAGTACCAAATTTGTGAATAAGAGTTGTTATCAACCAGGGGGCAGCAGCATCCAGTTTTGTCAACAGGTCATTACCGCTTTTGGCATGATAGAAACCAATATCATGATTCTTCAGGTCAAGTAATCCAGAATTGCGTAGGCCATTGGTAATTTGTTTGTCAAGTTCATCACGGTCAGTAATAATTACAACTCGAGCATCTTCCACATTCTGCTTAATCCATTTCGCCAGCCAAACCATTGTAAGACTCTTGCCAGAACCTTGCGAATGCCAGATGATACCGCTGTCTTTTTTCTCTATACGTGGGATGGCCGCCCGAAGGGCAAAATATTGATTGGGACGTGCCACTTTTTTTGTGCCACCATCATATATAATGCAGTATTGAATGAAATGTATTAACCGCGTGGGCTCCAACATCTGTAACACAGAACGGTCCAACTCGTTCTGAACATCGGCGAACGTTGGCACATCAATATTCTCATCATCACTGATACCTGTCGGCTCCTTCCAATGCAGATAATATTTCTGTGGCGTGCATGTGGTTCCATAGAACAACCCTTCGCTTGGATTTCCGGCCATACAAAGCTGAGAAGTAGTAAAGAATTGCGGGATGTATCCCGACTGTTGATTACGGTAATTTTGACGTATTCCCTCTGCCACAGGTATACCTTGGCGCTTCAACTCCAAAACCACCATAGCAATACCATTGATATATACCACGATGTCCGGGCGCCGGTGTTCCGAGACGGGAATGCCGTCGCATCTCACAGTCACCTCTTCTGCAATTTCGAAAATATTATTCTTTGGATTTTCCCAGTCAACCAGATGCACGGTCAGGTCGGTCTCGTTCAGCCCTCTATGGATGCTGACTCCATAACACAACCGTTCATATACTGTTTCGCTGACCTGCATCAATGTTTCAAAGTTGGAACATTGCGCGATTTCCTCTTTCAGCTTTCTGATAGCCGCCTTTGCTTGCTCATTCGTCAGCCGCTGGCCACTTCGGGTCATCAGGAAATCCATCAACGACTTTTCCCGCAGGTTAGTGTTCTCCTCATCCTTCAGGTTGCCAATATAATGGTAGTTGGACAGCCTCTCTTTGACCAGTCTCAACACCTGTTCCTGTGTCTTACGCTCACTCTGGGTAATCATTTCTTCGTATGGCATATCAATCAGTTTTTACAGGTTCTCTGTTTGTGGCACAAAACCGTTATCGCGCATCCAGACGAGTGCTTTTTGCCAACGGCTGCGCTCTATACGGCGTTTTGACTCATGCCAGTTGTTCAACACTTCGTCCAGAATATCCTCGTCTGAGAACGGACGGCCGCCATGCAGCAAGTCATCCCAGGCACTGTAGATTGTGGCAACAATCTCACATTGCTCTGTGCTGCTTGTCTTGAATGTGTTGATTATCGTGTCAAACATCGGCAACACATCGGAATAATACCTGTCGAAGTATTTTTTATGTTCGCCGCGTTTTTCCATCGGTTGGTATTGATAGCCCTTGTCCTTTTTTGTCACGGCGAACCACTGTTGTTTTTTCATCTGACTATCGATAGAACGAAGCGCCCTGTTGTCGTATGGACCAGCAGCGTCTCTATGATAGTGGGAGTCTATGTCGATGTGGCAAAGATGTTCTGTCAGGAAAATTAGTTTTTCCATCTTCACATGTCCAAAAGTCCGTTCTTCGCAAAGACGGTCGGCAATCTCTGCTGCCAACACACTCCTCTTGAAATACACGTTTGCCGTTTTTGCTATCGGAAGGTCTTTCTGTATAGTCTCAGCTTCTACCAGTCTGACTTGTCCAGTCAGCAATTTTTGCATCATGCCTTCTTTTAGTTGGATATACTTGTCTCGCTCCTCTTCAAGAGATTCGATTTCATTATCCATGGTTCGCAAGATAGTGACAATTGCCATTTGCTCTTTGCGTGTCGATGGAATTGTAACTTCAATTTTTCGTAATTCGCGAGTATTCAAGTGAATAATAGTGATGCCTTGAGAGGATTGTTCAATTGCCTGTTTGCATAGTTCTGTTATTTTTGCACTTACAAAATACGGCTCATATTCAACAATCTTCTTGTCGCGTAAAACAACAATATCTCCTCCCAAATGGATTCTATTTTCATACACGGAAACAGCTTTCGCCAAATCAATTCCATTTGTAGTAGTAGAGCTCGGCATTAATATATCTCCACACTCCGATAACAAACCTTCATCCGAGTCTGTTCTGCTAATACAAGTTTTTATCTCGTAATCATACTTTGTAAAAAGCTCACCGTATAATATGCACTTGTTTTTTCCGTCTTGTACAAGATGAGATTTTGATAGACCGTATCCTTTTAAAATGGATAAAAAATCCCCAATCTTATGCTTTTCCCATTCTCCATCAAATCCAGGCAACCGTTTCTTTCCAGTCAGCAGTTGCTGCATAGCACCTTGCTTTATCAAACGTTTCTTCTCTATTGTTTTTGAAAGAGAAGAAATCAGTTGGTCAATATTTGATAAGACTTCTGCAATACGTCGCTGTTCATTTATTGGTGGTAGAGGAATGGGTAATAATAACAAATCTGAAATATTTACAGCCAACAATCCACCATCATTCACATTTCCTCTACACCACTCTCCAATCTTATAACAATACCAGTAGAAAAAGAAAATATCAGTTTTCTTTTTCAGCGATTCACGAATCTTAAGATTCGTGAATCGCTGATTCGCAAGCGAATCAGCAATTAATAGTGCATGCTCACCAATTGTGGCCGTAGTAGAAAGGATAATACTATATGCAGAAAACAATTCGCCCTTTACAGCATCACTTGTAATATGCTGGATGGAATCAGATAGAATTCTTCCATTCTGGCGAATATCTTCCATTCTGAACCATGGAATAACACCTCCATTCCAAAATGATTCGACCGATTTTGATGGGGTATATCCATTGCGAATTTCGCATAACTCTCCCAACGGTATTGCTTCCCAAGCGTCAGGGATCAAACCTATTTCTGTCTGTTTGAATTTTGTTTCAATCATAGCAATCTACTTTAAAATTCAACACCCATTTCTTGTAAATAACCCTTCACAATATCGCGATACCGGTTCACGTCTGCTTCCATCTCTGGTAGTGTCACTTTATATCGTTCGTTCAACGCTGTGATAGAAGTGATGATGTTCTGATGTTCAGCAGTCATCAAAGATTGCAAACGGCTCTGCATGTCGGGCATCCACTTGTCATCAAACACCATCGCGCGGATTTCTTCTTCTGTCAAAACCTTGTACTTATTCAAAACAGCCGATGTGAGTCTGGCAACCTTTTCTTTTAGGTCCTTCTTTAATTGCTCCTGCTTTTTGAAATGCTTTAAGCAGTCCTCCCATACAGGGATAAAGTCGGCATTTTCCTTGGGATTCTTCTTTCCTTCTTTCAACAAAATACCAACGGCTTTGCAGAACTTGGCATTTACCTTGTCGCTCTCGATATCCTCAAAAGCATCAGCGTATTCCTCCGTAATGGTTTCCATTGCCACCTGTTCTGCATCTATAAGCTGACGGATATTGGTCACAACTGCTTGCTCTTTGGCGAAATAACGATTGACAAGGATTGAAGGAGGCACAAGGTCGCATGACAAGTCTTCGTAGCTGTATGTTTTCTTTACTTCCCCTTTTTTGTTGGTAGGTAGTTCTACCGTTACCTTCCATCCATCGCGGCTAATCAGATACAGGTCATCCTGCATCGTCACCTCATTCCAGTAGGTCATCAGTTCGTCATAGACAGCGTAGGCATCGACCAACGAATGGCAGGACTTGAAGATTCGTAGTATTTCATCGTTCCAACGTGTAATGGCTTTGCGAGGCACACTTCCAACACCCAATGTCCGCAATTCTACACGCATAAACTCCCGCCATGTTTCAAAGGCACTATTATAGTTGGCTGCTTGTTGAAGATAGCTTTTGTCCTGTTCAATAAGCTGGGCTAAATGGCTATTGGCTTCTTTGGTCAGTTGTAGATAGCCATTGTTCTCGTATGGCTCAAATATTTTGTCACGAAGCGATGGACATACATTCCATAGAGTCTCCAAAGAATCAACATCGGCCTCAGGCAAACCGCCATGAATATGAGCATAGAGATTCTGCTCAACCTCCGTAGAACGGGGAGTAATGTAGCGGGGAATATTCAGATTGTATTCATTGCGTTCAATCTCTTTCCACTCCACCAAGCGGCAAAAATGGTCAATTTTCTTTCCTGCCTCCCATGCGTCGCTGATGCGACGGATATCCTGCTCACGAAGTCTGTTCTTTGCTCCGTCTTTCTTGAATCCCTCTTTTGCATCCATCATAAAGATACCTTTCGAGGTTGCTGCATTCTTCTTGTCGATAATGATGATGCAGGCAGGGATCCCCGTGCCATAGAATAGATTTGAAGGAAGTCCGATAATGCCACGAATAACCTTCCGGTCTATCAGGTTTTTCCTAATCTTAGCTTCGGCCTCGCCTTTCTCCACTGAACCACGGAACAAAACACCATGAGGCAGGATACAGGCACCCATGCCGCTAGCCTTTATTGATTCAATGATGTGCAGCAGGAACGCATAATCGCCTTTGGAGGTTGGAGGAACACCTGTGTCCTTTTTCCATCGTCCATATACATCATCTTCTTTTGCCGACTTCATCCACTTTTTCAAAGAGAATGGAGGATTGGCAACAACGTAGTCAAACTGGTCAAGCTTGGCACCATGAGTATGCAAAGGGGTGTTTAATGTGTCTCCTTGTTGCAGGTCAGCCGTCATCATGCCATGCAAAATCATGTTCATCTTGGCCATGCTGATAGTGGAAAGGTCTTTCTCCTGTCCATAGATACCAACATTCACACCTTCTTTTGGTGCTTCGTCTCTGGCACGAAGCAATAGCGAACCTGATCCACAGGCAGGGTCGTAGATGTTTATCTGTGGACGATGGTCTTTGCTGATACCAATGATGCGAGCCATCAAGCGGCTTACTTCTGCAGGAGTATAGAACTGCCCTTTGGACTTTCCCGACTGCGAAGCAAAATTACGCATTAGGTACTCGTATGCGTCACCTATCAAATCATCATCGCCAGCACGGTTGGTTCCAAAGTCAAGGTTCTTGTTTTCAAATACCTCGACAAGTCCCGTGATGGTATCGACTTTGTCCTTGCCTTTACCCAGCTTGTCTTCGTTATCAAAGTCTGCATTGACAAACACATTGTCAAGATCAAAGGCTTTGGCGATTTTTGCCAGCTTCACATTTATTTGCTCGCCGATATCATTCTTGTGTTTCAGCTTGCGGATTTCATCAAACGTGCAATCATCGGGCAAGTCCTCCATCATGACTTCGTCTCCTGCTTTCTTTTTGTCACTGATGTATTTCAAGAAAAGCATTACTAGAACATAGTCTTTGTAGAGGCTTGCATCCATTCCACCGCGGAGTGCGTCGCAGCCCTCCCACAGCATGCTATATAATTGTGATTTCTTAATTGCCATTATTAATCCTCTTTAGTGTGAGTCTTGTCGAATTTTTCTTCTTAAAATATACTTAGCATCATATTCTATTAGTATTCGAAATAACTCTAAATTATTTGAATGCAAAAATACTAATAAAATCTGGAAAAATACCTAAATTTCTTCATTAATGCTATCTGTACAAGAAAATAGAACAATTTGTATATATAATTTTGTAATTACATCAAAAGGAATAACTATAATGTAGATAAAATTACACGACATACATAAAAGGAATATAGTATCAAACAAAATACATAACTTAAGGATAAATATAATGCAAATTACCTTTAGAAGATAATAACAACTTCGCATTCGGAAATACATTGTGAAACTTTTAACAAAATTATTTTCACATTTTTAAAAAACAGTCACGTCTTCTTTTAGATAATCTTCCAAAGTCTGATCAATATAAACGTCTTGGTATGTATTTAATACCTGCTTCATGTTTTGCCAGTGAAACTTGTCACCTAAATCGTGGTCAATTTGAGTAATGATTTTGTCAAGGTAGGCTAATATGGTTGAAGTTTGAATTATTACCTTTTCCAATGCCATTTTTGTATTAGGGCAGCCTGATGTTACTTGGTCTGGTTTCTTTTGTTGCAATAATGCTATTTTGTCTTCGTTAATAGCAATTCTGAGAAAAATGAAACTTGAGAGAACTGTTTTAATAGTCAATTGCTTGTCTGTAGAGAATTGAACTAATAACTCTTTTACTTTATTTTTTCTACGAAAAGGCATATAATCTATTCTATTTATGTAATCGATAACAACCTTTGCGTTATCGCATATTGGCTCAATCAAATTATCTGCCACAATATCCATACTATTCAATGCTCTCTTACAATTGCTTCTGATTATCAAGAAGTGCCCATAAAGGTTTCCTATATTTGAGAACAATGTAGTTTCTGTGGCAAATTTTAATTGCCGATACTTTATGAACTCACATATTAATACAATGACAAGACTGGCAAAAGCTCCACCAACGAAGGCAAACACAAAATCGTTTGATAGCCATTTAGTATTGGCGACAATAAAATGGTTCTCTATATTCAAAGCTATTAGATATGTTAGGATAAAAACTCCTAACAAAAGCCACAAAAGCCATTTAATTGTATTTACGCTTGTACTCATAAGAAATCAAATAATACTATTGCGACTGCAAAGATACGAAAAGTATTTAAAACAACAAAATACATTTCTTAATCTTTATCACTATTTGTTACAGTTAAAATTTTTCTTATTTTATATTTGTTACACTAAAGGATAGAAAAACTTTTATTAATCAGGGAAGAGTTTTATTTGTAGTATAATTTCATTGTAGTGTATAACAATCAAGTCTTTTTATGTATAAGATTTGATGTTTATTGGTAAAAGTCTTGGTTTTGGTGAAAAAAGTCTTGATGTTTTTTCTTGAATCCTGATGATTACATATAGAGAGTATTTTTTTGTTATCATAGTTTTATTTTAAGTTTAAAATTTTTTAAAAGAGGATGACGACACCTATAGGATACGGTTGTCGTCGTCAAAGTTTTTATCTACAGAAATTAAATACAAATAAATATTATAAGATTGATTATCAATGCTTTTTTCAATATAACTATTGTTTTACTTTATCATCAGTACGTTGTAGACAAACAGTTCCGTAAACAAACATAGATGACGACACCTATAGGATACGGTTGTCGTCGTCAAAGTTTTTATATACAGAAATTAAATACAAATAAATATTATAAGATTGATTATCAAT
>R24__coassemble_462_pt1 | contig 27367 bp, 17 predicted proteins | sample R24__metabat2_high_PE_045 | metagenome-assembled genome bin R24 | reverse complement strand
TTACAGAATCAACAAAAGCATTTAATTCTTCTTGCCATACTTTATAAATAGGTTTAATATCTAAAGTATCTCTTGTAGTCAAAACAGTAGGATAAGAAATATGAGCAACATAATTATATATTGTATCTTTTCTGTCTATTCTACTCAACACCATAGAAGGTAAAAGAGGAACTCTTTCTTCTTCCACCTGTGTTGTTGATGTATTAGTTTCTTGCTTACTATTCTTGTTGCAAGATAGAAAACAAACACACATAAGAATAATATATAATATCGTTCTTTTCATAAATATAATACTTTTATTGGAACTGCAAAGATACAAATCTTTTTTTACATTTCAAAAAGCGTCTTAGTATTTAGTTTATTTAGAATAAATGTCTAACATATCATTTATTGCTTTAGCACAAACAGGGCAAAATGAAGAAAGATCTCGCATCATACAATGCTGATAAGGTCTATAAAAACCTTTAGGCATATAAGATGCTCCTTCAAAAACACCTACTTCATTTTCATATTCTTTTGTTGTAGGTGTTGGAATAGGCGTAGTTTTCTTTATCATATCACCCCACTTAGCAGAAAAATCAACAAGTGTTGTTATATTCTTCTCGTATGGTTCTGTATGAATTGGCTGCAAACCTGTATCAGAATCATTCTCTGAATATTCATCTCCTAATCCAGCAAAGGAATGAGAAAACTCATGTATAAGGACTTCTTTTGCCTTATCTCCTGTGTAGCATGTTGCATAATAATTATAGATTCCTCCACCTCCATAGACATCACTATTAACTATAATTATCAAAGCATCACAAGGCAAAAGGTTTGTTACATCGTTCAACTCCCAAAGTTTAGTGGTCATAATATAACGTGGAGAAGAAAACATATTGTAAGTAACGCCTAATGGACCTTCTTCATCTTTTCTTTCTCCCAAACCAGGTATTCCACTTTTCTCTGTATAATATTCAATTGCCTCTATATTAATTATATTTTCTCTGCTTTTGTAAGGTTCTTCTATAAACATATATTCAGAAAAGTCTTTCAAATCTTTCATCATCTTATCCTTTTCCTGTTTTGTATAGCCTAAGGGGAGGAATACTAAATCCATTCTTTCTTCAAGTTTTCTATTTACTGGATGCAAAGAAATGATATTATATAAAGGAACTTCATTTTCAACCAATAAATCTTCATTAAAATCTTCCCTTGCTACTTCTTGCCAATTATTAATACTATCCCTTGAATAGAAAACGATTTCTACTTCATTTTTAGGATAAGGAACAATAATCGTTTCCTCATAATTTCCACACATCCTTTTTGCTTCTCCGCTACTCTGCCATTCGTTAAAAAGAGAAGAGAATCCTTTTGAATATATCATTCGTTTAGTTTTTTTATCAAACAAAGCAACTTTATAAGCTCCATTATTTGTTTCATCTATAAGATAAATGTGAGAACCTGAATAGAAATCAAGTCTTTGATAGGATTGTATTGTAAAATAATCTATTTGATACCTCCCACTATGGTAATAATCTATACGTAAGGAAGCATCTTCAAAGTTTTCTTCCCATTGTGCAAATACTAAATTTGGAAGAATCATTATACATATATATATTATACGTTTCATATTTTTTATTTTTGTTAATATTATTTCCAATAAGCTTTGAATATATGCTTTGTAATCTGTTTTTCTTTAGGTGGTAAGGTCATATAATCACCATAAGTTCCTGATAAGAGAGTATCATAATCTTTTACAGCAGGATATTCTTTTCCTTCAAAAACTTGTGAAGCATATTCTCTAAATATATCAGCTCTAAAATAACGTCTAAAAGTAAAATAATAAGGTATCACTCCACCGTATTCTGAACTATCAAAAGGATAACGTTCATATATATTCTCTATACCTTGTATTATTTTTTCTCTTGATGGCATATATAGTTGTTTTATTTTAATCAATAACCGTTGCAATAAGTTTAAATTATATCTAAAGGTCATTTTCTTCAAAGGTCTGTAAAGAGAGCGAAATTCACAAACAAAAGTTTCAAACTTTTCTCTTTCATTTGGGAAGCCTATGACTGGATAAATATCTATATATACTCCTGTTTTTATAGTTTTTTCAAGTAGCAAAGTTCTATTATCATACACTTTAGCAAAAGTAAATCTATATGAAGAATCATTCCCCATGTATTGAACAATAAGGTTATCCTTGTAACCTACAAATTCTTTAAGAAATCTTTTATAGTCTGGATATGGCATTAATATATCCACATCATCATCCCAAGGAATATATCCCTTGTGCCTTATAGCTCCTAAAAGAGTTCCATAACCCAAAGACATACGTATATTTTTCTGCTCACAAAATTTTGTAACCTCATCTAATATATCCAATTGTATCTTTTTAAGTTCTTCTGTACTTATTTTCTGCATTATGTTGATAGTGTTTATTCCTAATTATCTTATCTTGTATATTAAAAAACGACAAGAAATAATATTTGTTATAATGTTTTTTGTAATTTTGCAAAAAATATATACAAACAATGGATATAATCATAGCAGGAGATGGAGAAGTTGGCTTCCATTTGGCTAAAACTCTATCAAAAATTAAACATAACATAACAGTTGTAGATCCACATTCTGAACTACTCCGCTTATTGCAAACAGATAATGATCTATTAACCATACCTGGAAGCAGCACTTCTATCTCTGTATTAAAAGAAGCAGGCGTCAGCAATTGTGATTTACTAATCTCTGTTCTTCATCAAGAGAGTATAAATATAATCACTTGTATGCTCGGAAAACGATTGGGAGCAAAAAGAACTATTGCAAGAATAAATTCCATAGAATATCTTAACGATGAAAATAAGAATATGTTTAAGTCATTAGGTATTGATGAGATGGTTTGTCCAGAACGTATTGCCGCTAAAGAAATAACTAATCTTTTGACACGAAACACCGCAACCGAAGTATTTGATTTTTCCAATGGCCTACTAAGTATCTATATGACAAGAATAGATTCCGATGCTGTTTTTATAGATAAAACCATTATGGAAACAGCACAACTATACCCGAAGTTAGATGCTCGTATTGTTTGTATTGTTAGACAAGGTCAAACTATTATTCCTGGTGGTAATGATTATTATAGAAAAGGAGATTTGGTTTACCTCTTAGTCAAACCTGATAGTTTAGAAATGGTAAAAGAGTTGTTTAAAAAGAAAGACTTCCTTGTAAAAAATGCTATGATTATTGGAGGTGGTCGCATCGGAAGAAGAGCAGCTCTTAATTTAGAAAACATTATGCAATTAAAACTTGTTGAGGAAAATAAAGAACGTTGCCTTAAACTTCTTGACGAACTTTCCTCTACTATGGTAATTAATGGTAATGGAAGTGATATTTCCCTCCTTTTAGATGAAGGATTAAGAGATACAGATGCTTTTATTGCTACTACCGACTCTACAGAAACCAATATTCTTTCTTGTTTGCATGCACACAAACAAGGGGTTAAAAGAACTATCGCTTTAGTTGAAAACATCAACTACATAGACGTTTCACAAGACATTGGAATTGATACAATCATAAATAAGAAACTTATAACTGCTTCCTACATCGCTCGTTTTACATTAAATGGAGAGGTTACATCTTCTAAGTGGCTTAGTGGTATAGATGCAGAAGTTTTTGAAGTCATCGTCAAAGAAAAAGCCCCTGCAACAAAAGAGACAATAATGAATCTTAAAATTCCTCAAGGAGTAAGCATAGGAGGAATAATAAGAGATGGAGAATCATTTATTGCAAAAGGGGATACGCAAATAGAATCTGGAGATAAGGTTGTTGTATTCTCGTTACCTGAAGCCGCAAACAAAGTAATGAAGTTATTTAACTAAAAAACTTGTTCCCTTTCTCACAAAACAAACCTGCAGTATGAGTTTCGTTAATAAAGTAAATAAAAAACTTATTGCCTATCTATTAGGTTTGCAAATAATGGTATTAGCCTTTACTTGCATTATTCCAATAGTTTTTTCTATCATTTATAACGAAGCATCACAAACACAAAACTTCACTATCTGTTTTATCATTTATTTTGTTCTTGGACTAATTCTCATAAGAAGAAATAAAGATTTTCATCTTCCTGTATCAAAAAAAGACGGACAAATAATAATAGGCTTATTATGGATTATTATTCCTATCTTAGGTGCATTACCGTATTTATTACAACGCTTTACATTAAATGAAGCTTTGTTTGAAAGTTTTTCGGGATTTACTACAACAGGCTCTACAATAATACAAGACTTATCTACTATGCCAAGAAGTGTGCTTGTATATCGATCCTTAACTCAATGGGTAGGGGGCTTAGGATTCGCTGTTGTAATTATACTTACTTTAAAAAGTAGAGCGGGAGAAATGATGAACATCTTTAACGCTGAGTTCTCATCTATATACAAAAGCAGGATGTATCCACATCTTAGCGATATGGCACTTAGAATTTTATTAGTATATGTTTCACTTACTATTCTCTGTTTTATACTCTTAAATTTAGGAAGTATGAATGTTTTCCAAGCATTATGCCATTCTTTATCTACTATTGCAACAGGAGGTTTTTCCACTGAAAACAACAATATCGGTGCTTTTTCTGATAATTACACTATAACTGTTATCACTATAATGATGTTCTTGTCAGGCACAAGTTATTTTGTTTTTGTTCGTATATTCAAAAGAGATTTCAAGGTATTAAAAGACAATCAATTTGTCATTTATATCTCAGCGATTGCACTCATATCTACTTTATTTGTCTTCTATGCTTTTTATATGGGAGATAACAACATTGCTAACAATATCAAAAATGCTATTTTTTACGTTGTTTCTATTCTTACTACGACTGGATACGATATTCAAGGCTTCGAAAAACATATCTTCCTTTCCACTATGTTGGTTTTCTTAATGTTTATCGGAGGTTGTTCTGCTTCATCTGCTTCAGGACTGAAAATAATACGCGTTATTCAAGTATTTAAATATGTAAAAGCAACAATGAATAAGATATTTCACCCTCACGCAATTATACCTGTCAAATATAATGGTAAGAGTCTTGGAGATGAAGACTTAAAGAACACACTCGGATTCTTCTTTATTTAGATTGTAATATTTATAGTAGGTGTTTTCTTTCTATCGTGTTTGGGTAATAACTTTGATATTTCAATATCACTTTCCATTGCTAATCTTGGAAATATAGGCCCTATTGTTGGAGGTTACCTAAGAGAGTTTTCTTACGCTTGGCTTAACATTCCTTCTCAAATTGTTTTAATATTACTAATGGTTATTGGTCGTTTAGAAATATTTGCATTCTTTGCTCTATTGTCTAAATCATTATGGAGGAGAAATTAAAACATGACTGGGCATAATAGAAAAAATATAAGAATGCTTGCAAGTGCTTTTCACATAGTAGGATTGTTGCTTATTATGGAAGGTCTGTTTATGCTCATTTCAACTATTCCTTCCATCTATGAAATTGCCATTAATTCCAGAAACTACATTATTGCAATGGAAACAAAGGCTCTAAAGGTTCTTTGCTTTTGTTCAATAATAACATTTACCTGCGGTTTCATGCTCTACTACTTCACTAAAAAGCAAAGTATTCTAATAGACAAACGAACAGGTTTCCTTGTAGTAACTTTAGTTTGGATTGTTTTTTCTATATTTGGCTCTATGCCGTATATTTTAGGTGGCTATATAACAAATATCACTGATGCTTATTTCGAAACAATGTCTGGTTTTACGACAACAGGAGCTTCTATTCTCCAAGACGTTGAATTTCTTCCATATGGAATAGGTCTTTGGCGTATTCTTACTGAATGGATAGGAGGAATAGGTATCATTGTTATTATGCTATCTTTAATTCCTATGGTTGGTGGTGGAGGTATGGCATTATATTCTGCAGAGGTTGCAGGACCAACAAAAAATAAATTATCCCCTCGTATTAAAGAAACATCTAACATACTTTTGACTGTCTATATTTCTCTTACCTTTATTTATATTCTCTCCTATCATTTTGCAGGCATGCATTGGTTTGATGCAATATGTTATGGACTTACCACGGCAGCAACGGGGGGGCTTGCAACTCACAATGCCTCTGCTATGGATTTTGCTCCCCATTTACATTATATGATGATTGCCTTTATGGCTTTGTCGGGCACTAATCTATTGTTTATTTACTTCATATTCAAACGCAAATTCAAAGAACTTAAAAAAAACGATGAACTTAAAACATACATTGGATTAATATGCATTGCTACAATTGTTGTCTTCTTTCTAACATTCTCGTACTCTCGCAACATAGAAATAACATTTAGAGAATCATTGTTTGAAGTCGTAGCCAGTATAACCTCTACAGGATTAGTAATATGTGATTACTCCGCTTGGCAAACAGGTGCAATGGTAACATTATTTGTACTTATGTTCACTGGTGCAATGAGCGGCTCTACAACCGGAGGATTTAAGTTAGTCAGAGTCCTTATTCTGTTTAAATCTGCACGCACGAACATACGAAAAAGCCTACATTCCAACGCCTTTGTTCCAGTAACTTTAGACAAAAAACCTGTACCTGACACGATAGTTTTCAGTGTCTTTGCTTTGTTTGCCTTGTATGTTATTGTCGCTTGCGTCGGTTTATGCATATTGGTATTCACAGGCATTAGTTTTGAAGAATCAAGCATAAGCGTAATAAGTGCTTTGGGGAATATGGGAACTGCTTATGGTGCAAGTTCTTCAGGTAACTTTTCTCACTTTACTCCTTTGGCAAAATGGACTATGAGTCTTTTAATGTGTATAGGTCGTTTGGAATTTATAACAGTCTTTTCTGTCTTCACTAAATCTTTCTGGAGAAGGTAAAGAGTTAATATATACTTAGAATTATGGTTAAAAACAAATTATCAATTTTATTTTCTATCATAAGTCTTTCTTGTTTGGCTCAGAACTATATAGATTACAACAAGAATGGCAAACAGGATATTTTCGAAAACAAAGACTTCTCCATAGAAGAAAGGGTTGAAAACCTTTTAAATCAAATGTCATTTTAAGAAAAACAAGGACAACTTCTAATGTATTTAGGTTGGCAGTACTACACAAGAGAAAACAAAAATATTAATCTTACTTCTATAGGCAAAAACGCAATACAAGAGAAAAAAATTGGTTCATTATGGGGTTTCTTTAGAGCAGATCCTTGGACGCAAAAAACACTTCAAACAGGTATAACTCCACAATTATCTCATAAAGGCATAAATCAACTGCAAAAATATGCAATTGACTCTACTCGTTTAGGCATTCCTATTTTGATTGCTGAAGAATGTATGCATGGAATTATGCAAGTTGGTTCCACCGTCTTTCCTACTGGATTAGGACAAGCAAGTACTTGGGACAGAGGTCTAATAACAATGATGTCTTTGCAGATTGGCGGCTTAAGCAAACAAGAAGGCATAAACATTTGCTTTGGTCCTTTGTTAGACTTGGCAAAAGATCCACGTTGGAGCAGAGTGGAAGAAACCATGGGAGAAGACTATTATCTCACGAGTGAAATAGGAAAAAGTTTTGTAAAGGGCTTAAAACTTAATTCTATCGATAGTAATAAAACGCTTTTACCTACCCTAAAGCATTTTGCAGCTTATGGGCATAGCGAAGGTGGTCATAATGCTGGTGCTTCTCATCTGGGAGTTAGAGAACTTCATTCTGAGGTATTATTCCCTTTTAAAAGAGCCATAGAAGAAGGTGCTGACTTGGTCATGACTGCTTATAATGAAATAGATGGTATCCCTTGCACTATGAATCCTTATCTCTTAAAAGACATTTTAAGAAATAGATGGAATTTCAAGGGAGTTGTCATCTCTGATTTACATTCTATCAGCGGGCTGCGCTCTCATAAAGTAGCCAAAAACCTGAAACAAGCGGCGGAAAAATCTATTTATGCGGGTGTAGATTTAGACCTAAGTGCTACAGATTTCTACAATAACCTTATAGATGTGGATACTGCACAACTAAACGAAGCCGTTAGAAGAGTACTACGATTAAAATTCCTTTCAGGTCTTATGGATAATCCATTTATACAGGAATACCAGGAAAACAAAGGTATTATTTCCCTTAATAGTCAAAGAGAAATTGCACTAAATATAGCAGAGCAAGGTATTGTTTTAATGGAAAATAAAGAAAGTATTTTACCTTTAAACAACGGAAAAGGCATAACTGTTGCTCTTATAGGTCCAAATGCTGACAACATCTACAATCAGCTTGGAGATTATACTGCTCCTCAATCACAATCAACAGTAACAACAATTAAAGCTGCTTTTGAAAACTACAAAAAAGAAAATAAAAACTTTAATTATTTATATTCTAAAGGATGTTCTATTAGAGATACAAACAAAGATGGTTTTTCGGAAGCCATTTCCATAGCAAAGCAGAGTAACATCATTGTTCTTTGCCTTGGGGGTTCTTCTTCTCGCTATGAAGAAATTGAATACGAAAACACAGGTGCAGCTAAGATAAATAGTAAGACTGTTGCAGACATAACAAGTGGTGAAGGCTTTGATAGAAGTTCTCTTGATCTCGCAGGTGTACAAAAAGATTTGTTAGATACTCTTTATACACTTGGAAAACCAATTGTTTTGGTACTAATAAATGGCAGACCTTTAGTACTTACAGACATAAGAGAAAAATGTTCTGCAATATTGGAATGCTTCTATCCCGGTGCTGAAGGAGGACATGCTGTATTGAATACTTTAATAGGGAAAAACAACCCATCAGGTCGTCTTCCAATATCTTTTCCACGAAGTGTTGGAGCCTTACCTTGTTATTATAATGCTAAAAATGTCGGAAATCGTGCTGATTATTTAGAAGGGAAATCAACACCTCTTTATCCCTTTGGCTATGGATTAAGTTATACAAATTTCAAAATAGACAACGCAAATATAAAAGCTTACAATCAAGGAACTGACAGTGTTTTTTATGAAATAGAGTGCAATATAACAAATACAGGTTCCTATGATGGAGCAGAAGTTATACAAGTCTATAGAAATATAAACACAAGTCTATATGCTTCAAATGCTAGACAATTATGTGCCTTTCAGAAAACATTTCTAAAGAAAGGTGAAAGTAAGTATATAAAACTCAAAATAGATAATGAATTCTTCAGAGAGTGGAATATAGATGCAACAGAATTTCTTCTTTCTAAGGGAGAATACACTTTATCTATAAACAAGGACTCTCAGACTCCAATTTATGAATTCAAAATTAACATAGAATAACTCTAACTTAGGAGGAAACTCAAACAAAGGTTCCTATTGGAATCGCTTTGTCATCGTATAATGCTGGATTCCTTCTTCTGTAAATATTTTACCATGCTTTGTAAAACCAAGGTCTTCATAAAACTTCAAAAGATATATCTGAGCATGTAAAAGCATTGTCTTATCAGTCTGATTTTTTATATCTTCCATAACTTTCTTTATAAGCATGGTTGCAAGTTTTTTCCCTCTATATTCTCGCAACACACATAAGCGTTCTAATTTTATGCATTTTCCTACTTCTCTATAACGCATAGTTGAACAAGGTTTATTATCATAATACAAGAGATAGTTTTCACTTGGTCTATTGTCCCAATCTCCCTCTACAGAGACATTCTGTTCTACACAAAAAACTTGATACCGAATATTGCGTATAATATTCATTTTATACTCATCTTGCAAAGAAACCTTTTGTATTTCAACCATTGCTCATGTTTTTGTTTAATGAAAGATATTTTTCCAAGACATTATAGTCATCAACACACTTCTAAGTAAAAGATAGGAGATAAAACCAGCCCACAAAGAGTTATTATTTTGTCCGAATACAAAGAAAATAACAAAGAACGAACCTGTAGCCCAAAAGATAGCATTACGCATTATCTTAGATTTCAGCATTCCTATCAATATTCCATCATAAAGAAAGGCAACAAAGCCTGTTATAGGTATAAGTATTGTCCAAAACAGATAGTCTTGAGCTACTCTTATCACATCTTTTTGATTGGTAAGCAAAGAGAGTATATCCTTTGCGAAAAATCCATAAACCAACATACAAATAACACTTAGACCTGTTCCCCATAACAATAGGAGTTTAACTGTTCTTTGTAGGTTTTTATTCTGTTTTGCTCCTTCAAATCTTCCGCATAGACTTTCAGCAGCATAAGCAAATCCGTCCATAAAATAAGAGAACAAAGTAAATAACTGCATTATTAAAGTATTCACTGCCAACAAAGGATAACCCATCTTAGCCGAGGCTATGGTAAAATAAGATGTTACGGCTATAATACAAATAGTTCTTAGGAAAATATCTCCATTAACCTTAAAAAACTGTATCATTTTATGCTTTTTGACAGCTCTTGTTATGGATACTTTATAGCCTTTGAAATATTTAATAGAAAATATAGCAACCGTTATCAGCAAACCAGAATACTGAGCAATAACTGTAGCATAAGCGACTCCATCTATATTCATATTAAACTTTAACACAAACAACAGGTCAAAGACTATATTCACCACATTTATCATTATTGCAATCCACATTGGTGTTTTGCTGTCTTGCATCCCTATGAACCAACCTTTTAAAGAATACATTCCCAATGTAGCAGGAGCTGCCCAAATACGGATATAAAAATATTGAAGTGCAAGATTGATGATACTTTCTTTTCCATCTATAAATGTTTTGGCGATAAAAGCAATAGGTATCTGCAAAAAGATGATAAACAAAGCTCCTAACAAAGCTATTAAAGTACTACGGGTTAGTATATCTATCTGTTCTTCTCTATCATTGGAGCCATAAGCCTGAGCTGTAAAACCACTTGTTCCCATTCTTAAAAAGCCAAAAAGCCAATAGATAAAGTTAAAAATCATAGTTCCAATAGCAATAGCACCAATGTAATCAGCTTGCTTCCCTCCTTCTGTGATATGACCTACAACTGCAGTATCCACAATCCCTAAAAGAGGTATTGTAATATTGGTGATTATGTTAGGTATAGTTAGACTGATTATACTTCTGTTTAGCTCTTTTACGCTCCGCATATTTTGCAATAAGTGTTTATTATTTACAACGTAAAGATATGTAAGAAATTATTTTTAAAAGAAAATTTTAGAAATAATTTTGCTAATAGAATTATTATTTGTAATTTTGACGTTTGAATTATTAGAATAATACACTTAAAAATCATAACAATGAAAAGAATAATCATACTTTTTACAATCCTGTTGTTTGCAGTTCAATCTTTTGCAACACAAGACGAAAAACCAGAACCTAAAAACACTGATCAGGCTACTTATTCTCAAATGAATGACTGGAGAGACGGCGTCTATAGAAGAAGAGTTAAAGAGAATCTTATCACTCTTGATGTTGAAGGTGTTGTCAATGCTGTTGAAGATCTTTTTGAAACAAACCCTTGGGGTTTAGGTGTAAGAGTTGGTTTTGAACATAAAACTCGTCCAAGTACAATCTCTTCAAGATTTACGATAGGCTATGGATTACAACTTGGAGTAAGCAGATACTTTAGCAAAGATATTAAAGTAGAAGCTCTTGGCAGTCATGATTTAGTAAAAAGAGGAGAATATAAATCATACACAGAAATACCTCTTTTGCTTAACTTTAATTGGTATTATAATTTCAAAAACAGTAGCATTTCAGTTGGATTGTCTGCTGGTGCTAACTTTATGTTAGGTCAGAGAGATGTAGCTTTGGATTATGTTGTCGTTGAAGAATTCTTTGGAATGAGTACCGACAACTATGAGTTCTTTGGCTATGACGCTTCAGTTCAGCAAGACGCTAACAATGTTTCCTTGACTCATATTCGCCCTACAGGACGAGTAGTCTTGGGATATATGACAGAACTTTCAGAAGATTGGCGTTTTAGAATACAGGCAGGTCTTGAATATCAAATGGGATATGAAGACAAGTATTCTGGATATTATAGAAATACCGGCTATATAAAACGTTATCACGAAGGAACATCTAAGGATAATTTCACTCCATTTCTTTCTTTTGGAGTAGCTTATTCTCTATAATTCATCATGCAAATAGTTTTTGCTCCAGATTATGACAGTGGAGAAGTCTATACTCTTTCCAAAGAAGAGTCTGCTCATGCTGTCAGAGTTTTGCGAATGAAAGAAGGAGAGGAAATTTATCTCTCTAATGGCAGGGGTAGCATGTATTGTTGTGAAATAGTGGATGCTAATGCTAACCACTGCTCTGTCAAAATAAAGTCAAAGTATAATAACAACGACAAGAAAGATTTCAGCATTCATCTTGCTGTTGCACCTACAAAAAACATTGCTCGCATAGAATGGCTTCTTGAAAAGGCTACCGAAATAGGAGTTGATGAGATAACGCCTTTAGTTTGTGAGCATTCTGAACGTAAAGTCGTAAATTTAGAACGTTTAGATAAAATACTTATTTCAGCCATTAAGCAATCACTAAAATCATATAAACCTATATTAAACCCCTTAACCAAGTTTAAAGACTTTATCGCAAACGCTAAAGAAGATTATAAGTTGCTTGCGTACTGCGGTGATGAAGAAAAACATTTAATAAAAAATGTATGCAAAACAAAGTCTTCTTACCTTATCTTAATAGGACCTGAAGGCGATTTCTCTCCCGAAGAAATCAAGTTGGCAAAAGACGCTGGTTTCACCTTTGTTACTCTTGGCAATCAAAGACTTAGAACAGAAACAGCTGGACTTTATGCTATAAGTAATCTTCATTTTCTAAACCAATAGCCTTTTTTTATATGAAAAAACAATTTTTGTTTATATTCTTCTTTGTTTTCATCTCTCTGTTTGTTAATGCACAGACCTACAATACCATTGCTTTATTAAAATATAGCGGGGGTGGTGATTGGTATGCTAATCCCACATCATTAAAAAACCTGATAAACTTCTGCAACAAGGAACTAAACGCAAAACTATCTTCAAATTATGCAACAGTAGATGTTGGAAGTAGCGAATTGTTTTTTTATCCTTTTGTTCATCTAACCGGACATGGCAACGTCGTTTTCTCTGACACCGATGTTAAAAATCTCAGAAATTATCTTCTTGGAGGCGGATTTCTACACATAGACGATAACTACGGCTTAGATGTTTTCATTCGCCGGGAAATGAAAAAAGTTTTTCCTGAATTAGACTTTGTGGAGATACCTTTCTCTCATCCTATTTATCATCAAAAATTCAGTTTCCCAAATGGATTACCAAAGATACACGAACATGACAACAAAGCCCCAAAAGGTTATGGTCTCGTTTGGGAAGGCAGACTAATTTGTTTTTACTCATACGAATGTGATTTGGGAGATGGTTGGGAAGACACATCAGTTCATAATGATACTGAGGAAAGACATTTAACAGCCTTAAAAATGGGAGCGAACATCCTGCAATATGTGTTCTCTTATTAAAATATATACCTTTAAAACAACTACCGCAAACAATAATCTCTTACATCATATATGAAGAAACTAAAAAGAAATAATATTTTTGTCGGCTTCGTATTTGCCTTAATGACTACCATTCTTCTTGGAATGGTGTTGTTTTCTTATATATTTGGTGCTGGAGATAATTCTTTTATGAATGTTGCAAGTTGGATATATTATTTCTTTTCTTCTATTATGCACGCAAGCTTATTTATTCTTCTCCCTTTTGCTATAGTCTTTCTGCCACTCAGTCTTATGGGACTAAAAAATAAAATTAATATTCCCTTACTTAGCATTATCTATGTCTTTATTGTTCTTATTTCTATTATCAATCGTTTTGTATTTCAGATATATCATTTTCATATTAACGGCTTCGTTCTTGATATGCTATTTTCTGAAGGTGCTGGAGATATATTCGTTTTCTCTTTTTGGTTATATGCAAAAGCAATCTTAATTTTTATTTGTGTTTGCTTGGCTATCTTTTGTCTATATCGTCTATCTGCATACATTACCAAGAAAACACGAAAAACCAAGAAAGTTTATCTCTGTTCTCTTTACTCGTTTATAGGAATAATCATCTTATCCCAAGGAATACATATCTACGGAGCAGCGACAATGAAGACTTCTATCTTAGAATGCAACACCTACTTACCTTACTATTTTCCTATCAGTATGAATTCTACTTTGGACAAGTGGGGAATAATAGATAAAAAACAAATAGCAAACATTAATTTCAAAGACAAGACTTCTCCTCTCTCCTACCCTATCAATAAACTTACAAGCAACAACAATAAAATCTCAAAACCAAACATCGTTATCATTGCCATAGATTCGTGGAATTACAGGACAATGACTAAAGAATGTATGCCTAATGTTTGGGAGTTTAAAGAAAAAGCAGAATACTTTTCTAATCATCTTAGCAGTAGCAATGGAACACGAGGAGGTATTTTTGGACTCTTCACTGGTTTATCGTCATACTATTGGAAAAGTTTTGAATACTCTTCTTTGAAACCTATATTTATTGAACAACTCCAAAAACACGATTACAAGATACAGATCTATCCTTCCGCTACTTTCCAAAGTCCGCCTTTTGACAGAATGTTTTTCAAGGGAATGAAAGATATAAACACCTCAACTAAAGGCAGAACTGTCTATGAGAGAGATTGCAATATAACCAACAACTTTATCTCTGACTTGCCTAAGTACAAAAAAGCGGACAAACCTTTTTTCGCCTTTCTTTTCTATGATATGGCTCATGCTATCTCTATTCCTAAAGAAAAAAACAATCATTTTCTTCCAGCGTGGGACTATGCTGATTACTCCAAATTAACAAACAATACCGACCCTTTACCTTTTTATAATCTATATAGAAACTGTATCTATCAGATAGATTCCCTTGTGGCAAAGGTCCTAAACTCTTTGAAAGAAAACAATCTTTTGGATAATACTATCATACTTATAACAGGCGATCACGGTCAAGAGTTTAATGAAAACAAGAAAAACTATTGGGGTCATTCTGGTAATTACACTAAATATCAGATACAAGTTCCGCTGATTCTTTATTATCCTAAAGTAGAAAGCAAAACTTTTACGCATAGGACAACACATTATGATATTGTTCCTACACTTCTGCATAAGGCTTTAGGGATAAACAACTCTCCAAAAGACTACTCTATGGGAGAATATCTACACAACAAATCTTCAAGAGGCTGGCATGTGGTTGGCAACGACCTCAACTATGCTTTTATCACAGAAGAGGGATATATAATAGAGAAAGAAGGCAACGGATATATAAAAGTCTATGATAAAAACCTTAACCTGCAAAAAAATTATAAACTATCTCCTAAACTAATCAACGAAAACTTATTAAAACTTAATAGATTTTTCAAATAAACTTTTAAATATTCCATACATTACTCTTATTCAAACTCTACTTTTGGCAAAGAATTTATAATATCAACACTCTGACAAGAGAGGTTAATTATTCTAAGCAAAAGATTGAAAATATATTTCTCGTCTCCAACCTCATCGCACCAATCGTTGGCATCGTTAGTTATACCAGTCTTGATATCAGTCTTAACTGCATAACGCTCCATTATCCATTCAATAGCCGATTTTCCATTTACGACATATTCGTATGCCTTTAAAGGAATATTATTTATGGTGATAAGGTTGTTATATATGATTGTAGTCTTGTCTTTTTGCTTACTTGTACCACCGAATTTCATTTTCTGAACTCTGTATGAGATTTGCTCGTATGGCTGATAGACAACAACACATTTATTATACGGCTCAATTGTTTCATAATTCAAATGCAAATCAGCCAATTGCCTTCCAGCCTTTGAAAACGCCCAAAAATCCTCTGCTTTCTCCACCAAAGGAATACGCGGTAACATTTTCTTTAAATCATTGGCAAAAGTCTTGCGGTAATTTTCGCAATGAAGAAAACCATATACATAATAAAAAATATCTTCTTTTATTACACGGTTACCGTATTGCTCTCTTGTTCTTTGGAGTATAAAATCAGTAATTGCATCACGCCTTATATAATCATCTTCCGCGACATTATCAAACAAAGTTCTTTCTTTGGTTCGCTTTTCATAATAATAAAGAGGAAAACATTGCGAAGCACCTTCAATACCTAAGTCAGGAATCAAATTAGATATAATACACGAAAAATCTTTTGTATCTCCAATGCCAGGAATACAAATTAAAAGGTTTTTTTTGTTAGTAAGAAAGAAGTTTGACATAGCATTAACACTTTCATTTAATACCTGAGGATTAAAATATAAATATTGCTTACTAAAAGGTCTATACAATCCTATTGTATAAACTCCCTTATTGTTATGATATACTATATTCTTCTTACAATCTCTAATAAGTTTAGCACTCCAACTAATATATTGTGGAGAAATAGTTACATTATCAATTTTATGTGTAACTAATAACATTCTTTGTTCATTATAAAAACTAATCATTTTGGATACATTATTTTCAAGTTTATCTTTAGAAAAATTATATACCCATACATCTCTGCTTGTTCCTAAACCTCTTGAATAAATAGACTTGAAAATTGTTTTGTGGTTATTTTCATTCTTTTTATCGCCTATTTCAATCCAACTATCAAATGACTCATTGCGTTTATTTATCCAATCGCCATGTTCGTTTGGATTTATAATTTCAAAAGGTATGTTTTCAATGGAAGAAAACTCGTCTATAATTTGTAGTTTCTGTTCCCTACTTAGATAATCGCCTATATCGTGGTAGTATATTGTGGCTTTGCCTTGCTGTTGCGGTTTCTTGATTAATAAAGTTATAGCAATAGGAGTACGACTTCCCGAACCGAAGATTTTTCCTCCCTCTTTGCGTGATAATTCTCCGCTTGTACGTTGGTTTCCTCTTAAATTGAAAACAAAAATTGCAGAAAATTCTTTTTCTAATGATTTTCTGAAACCATCTCCTGCGGTACTATCAAGCCATGAACCATTACTGATAAAAGCAATTAGGCCTTCGTTGTCTTTACTTAGCCTGTCAGTTGCCCAACGAAACGCTTTAATATAAGAGTCATACAAAGAGTTATTTGTATGTGCAGTACTGAATTTCACATAAGTATTTGCTATTTTCTCTTCTAACAAAGGATAATGCTGATTTTGGGCATTGTCGTTGGCAGACTTCTGTCCTACAGAATAAGGTGGATTGCCAATAATCACGGTTATAGGTTTTTTGATCTGTCGTTTGATGCGAGCAGTGTTTTCAGGAAAAGTAGGTTCAATAAGTTCGGTTTGGGTGTTTTGTTTAGAATACATCTGTTCGCCTAATTGGAAAGTATCGGTCAGACATATCCCCTCAAAAGATTGATAGGTATCATTATTTTTTTGCAAGTCGTGATAAACATTTTCAATATTGATACTTGCAATATAATATGCCAACAAAACTATTTCATTGGCAAATATCTCGTGTTTATATTTCCTTTCCAAATCTTCTTGTTTGATAATACCGCTTTGCAACAGCCTTGTAATAAACGTACCCGTGCCGGTAAAAGGGTCAATGATATTAACGTTTTTGTCTGTCAAAGAACGAGAAAATTCTTTATTCAACACATACTCAACACTACGAATAATAAAATCCACAACTTCCACAGGAGTATAGACTATTCCCAATTGTTCGGTTACTTTTTTGAAAGCCAAACGGAAAAACTTGTCATAAAGTTCCACAACTATCTTTTGCTTAGCCTGAGAATTGTCAATACCTTCGGCTCTTAACTTAACACTGCGATAGAATTTTTCAAGGTTTTCATGATCTTGTTCATCTATTCGTTCGTTCAATAAATTTATGATACGGTTCATTGCCTTGCTTATAGGATTGTTAGCAGCAAAAGAATAGTTTTCAAAAAGTGCCTCAAAGACAGGCTTTGTAATAATATGCTGTGCCAACATCTCTATGGCAGTTTGCTCTTTGACTGACGGATTTATGTTTTTGTGCAAGCCGTTAAGAAATCTGTCAAATTCTTTTCTTGCCTTGTCGTCCGTGTTTATCAAATTCGTAATCTGTTGTATGTGTCTTTCGGCTATCTTTGCCACATCCTCAGCCCATTGTTCCCAATAGCGTTTGTTGCCCACCTTTTCAACCATACGAGCATAGACAACGGACTGCATTTTCTCAAATTGCAACTCCATCTGCTGAGCAATAGTTTCTTTAATATCTTCATTGTCAATCTCTTCTTCCGATGTTCCCGGGTTCTTATTTGCACCCATCTCACCGAAAATAGAACCTGTCAAAAGAATATTGGTAGGGCGATTTTTGTTTAGTTCAACCTTATTAACTATTGCGTTGAAACGGTCATCGTGAGCCCTTAAGGCATTGAGAATATCCCACACTATCTTGAAATCATCGTTATTATCCAACACGTTTTCGGGCTTGACATCATCGGGAACGACAACAGGGATGATGATATATCCGTATTTCTTCCCCTCGGCTTTTCTCATTACTCTGCCTACCGATTGCACAACATCCACTTGAGAGTTCTTTGGGGAGAAAAACAATATAGCATCCAAAGAAGGCACATCCACACCTTCGGAAAGACAACGCACATTGGTCAATACACGACACTCAGTACTGTTGTTTGGTGTTTCTTTCAGCCATTGCAGTTTCTCGTCTCTAAAGGAAGCACCCATAGAGCCATCTACATGAGAAGATTTTATCAAAACAGTGTCTCTCTTTTCTTCTTCATCCAACTCCTCTATATAGTTTTCACTACATATATTCAGTGCTTGGCTTGTTACTTTTGACCAAGCGATAGTACGACAAAAAGCCACCGCCTTTCTCATTGGTTCAGGGTCGGATTGTCTTAGTATATTGTGTTCGCTAAGTGTTTTCTTGCTCAAAGCATTTATACAACCTATCAACTTGGCAGCGTCATCGGTTTCCAAAGCCGTGTCTTTGCCTTGTTGTATTGCTTTTAGTTTGTCAAAAATATTGTTGCTGACTTCTTTTGCGGAAACGGTAAGGACAAGTACTTTGTAATCGGAAAGAAGATTTTTATCCACTGCCTCACCAAAGCCTATCCGATAAATCTCATTTCCATAAATTACTGCATCATCCATACTACACAGATAAGCATCTTTTTCTCTTGCTCGGATTTGGTCATTCTGTTTATAAAGACGTGGAGTTGCCGTCATATAGAGACGTTTCTTGGCTTTGATAAAATCATTGTCATGCACACGTACAAAATTGCTCTCCTCCTCACCTTTGAGTGTAACGCCTGTGGTACGATGTGCCTCATCACAGACAATCAAATCAAATACAAGGTCTTCTCCTAACAACTTCTGTGCTTCAGATACAACATTTATAGATTGATAGGTAGAAAAGACAACAAGCATACCTTCCTTACGTTTTCTGTTTATAGTCTTTACCTGATAGATTATATTGTTTACATTGGTAGAGGCTGGCATTGCCAAGTCTTCTACTAAGAATGAGTTTTCATCTTCCATTTGTTTGCTCTTCTTTCTCGATACCTGTGAGTCGGAACAGATACATATAGAATGGATTTGTTTTTCTGCATCGTAGTTCCATTCTCTCAGAGTCTGAGAAAGCAATGCAATACTCGGCACAAGGAAAAGTATTGTACCTTTGTTTGAAGTCAGTTGTTCTGCTATCTTCAAGGAAGTATAGGTCTTGCCTGTCCCACAAGCCATTATCAGTTTGCCTCGGTCGGATGTTTGAAAGTATTCTATAGCTTTGTTTAAGGCAGTCGCTTGATGCTCCATAAGATGTTTCTTATCTCTTAGGGCAGAAGCAGAATGGATGCTCTCATCCAATTGTTTCCAGTCAATATCGTATGACAGCAATTCCCAATAACCCAATCGGGCAGCAGGGATTATTTGATTCTGAAAGTTAGCCCATGCATTGGATGTCATACCTTTTTCACTTGTATCTATCCAAAGACGAAAAGCAAACTGGCGAGTCTGACCTTGTTCATCAACAAACGTTCTCGTGGAAGTAGAAAGAAAAGTATCCACATCACCTTTGTCTATATAAGTGTTACCATCAAAACATTTGCATTGAATAGCCCAATATTCATCCTCAAAAGTTCTGGCAACCAAGTCTATTCCTACATCCTGTTTGCCTATACTGTCTTTAAAAGGAAAGTCTTGCCACATCCATACTTTGGACAGACTATTCTTGTACATTGGATATGTCAAAAGGAAATTCTTTATAAGCAGTTCAAACTTATCACCGTTGTTTCTTTTTGAGAAAGACTCTTTTCTGTACTTATTAAGCACTTCTTTTAAATTTGCCATCGTGTTTGATATTTAGCCAAGTAACTATCTTTTCACCGATGACGAAATTTAATAAATAGAAAAAGTGCAAACTTCACTATCGCTCTCAAGGGAAGATTCCGAAAGTACCCTCTACACACTTAGTAAGTTCGCACCTCAAAGGCACGATTTAATTATTATGTGTAGAACTTTCGAAATAAATCACCTAACAGAGCATATTTCGTCTTTAAAAATGATTTTCGGAATCTGTTTTTGAGAGCGAAATAATAGTTATCTTGTATTTATTTCCGGCACTATTGCCTAATAGATTGCAAAAATACAAAAAAAGAAGAAAAAAACAATCATACTATAAAAAAACACGAAGATTTGGTAAAAAAAGATCAACTCTTTATACTCTAAACATCAAGTCTTTTTTCACGAAAACGAAGATTTAAATTTTTAAAACCAACTCTTTTTTCATCAAGTCTAACTTAGGGATAAAAAAAATAGGGATAGTTACCAACTATCCCCAATAGAAATATGATATTTAATTCTTTATAATCTACTATGATTCATTTGCAGGAATGCTACTTCTTTTTCTGTAAGAAAACGGTAGTGTCCTCTAAGAAGATTCTTTTTTGTAAGACCTGCGAAATAAACTCTATCCAACTTGACAACTTCGTATCCTAAAGATTCAAACAAACGTCTGATAATACGGTTTTTACCTGAATGTATGCTTACTCCGACTTTTCTTTTATCAACAGGATCGCCGTTGGTGTAGTTTATGGCATCTACATTTTGGAAGCCGTCTTCCAATTCAACACCTTTCAAAAGGGTGTGCATATCTGCTTTACTGATAGTGTTATCTAACTCAACATTATAAACCTTTTGAGCTCCGAAGGAAGGATGTGTAAGCTTCTTTGTCAATTCGCCATCGTTAGTGAACAACAACAAGCCGGTAGTGTTTCTATCCAAACGACCTACAGGATAAACTCTCTCCGAACAAGCGTCTGCTATAAGTTCCATAACGGTTTTTCTTTGTTGTGGATCATCAGAAGTAGTTATATATCCCTTAGGTTTGTTTAAAAGAAGATAAACTTTCTTCTCGTTCTTCAACTCGTTGCCATTATATTTCACAACATCACCTGGCATTACCTTATAACCCATTTCTGTTATAACTTCTCCATTAACGGTTATAACTCCTGTAGAAATCAAAACATCAGCTTCTCTCCTTGAACATATACCTGCATTTGCTATGTATTTATTCAAACGTGTTTTGCCTACATTCTCTGGATTAGGAGGAGTAAAGTTTGGACCCTTAGGTTTTTTACGTGTCTTCTTGTCAGTGTCTTGAACATCTTGTTTCAACTTACGAGGACGACGAGGCTTCTCAACAGCATTGCTTTCATCAAAACTTCTATCTTTGTGGCCATTATAAGGACGTGAGTTATACACTCTTTCTTTGCCTTCGTATGGATTTTCTTCGCTTTCTAAAGGTCTTCTTGTACGAGGAGCAAAAGGTTTTCTGTCTCTATTGAAAGAATGTCTTTCGTCTGAATTATAACGTCTTTCTCTCTTTTGATAAGGATTGCTATTATTACGCTCTACTTTTTCAAATCTGCGTCTTTCTCCATTTGAACTTTCACTTTCCCTACGCACTCTCGGGCGAGGAGTCCTTTCATTTCTTTTACGATAATTCCCATCATCGCTACGTCTTTCCCAATCATGGGAAGAATTTTCATTTCTCATCTTTGATATTGATTTGTAATAAATAAGGGTGCAAAATTATATATTTTTTTAATTCTGACAAAGAAAAAAGATATTTTCTATTCTTCCATCTCTTTTCTTATCCAATCATAACCTTTTTCTTCCAAAACCTTCGCCAATTCTTTGTCTCCGCTTTTTACTATTCTTCCTTCATAAAGAATATCCACAACATCGGGAACAATGTAGTCTAAAAGTCTTTGATAGTGGGTAATGACAATGATAGCGTCTTCAGGAGTATGAACTTTATTGACACCAGAAGCGACTATCCTTAGAGCATCTATATCTAAACCTGAATCAGTTTCATCTAATATGCTAAGAGTAGGCTGTAACATTGCCATTTGAAATATTTCATTTCTTTTCTTTTCTCCTCCTGAAAAACCTTCATTAACACTTCTTCCAGCAAGTGAAGAGGAAAGTTCTACATATTTTTCTTTTTCTTTCATCAAAGCAAGAAAATCTTTGGCACTCATAGGATCTAATCCTTTGTATCTTCTCTGCTCATTTATGGCTGTTTTCATAAAGTTAGTAATGCTTACTCCGGGTATTTCCACAGGATATTGAAAACCCAAGAAAACACCTTCGCAAGCTCTTTGCTCAACAGACATAGAAAACAAATCCTTACCTTTGTATATTATTTCGCCTTTGGTAACTGTAAATTTATCATTACCGGCTATGACAGCAGCAAGAGTACTCTTACCATTGCCATTTGGTCCCATAATAGCATGAATTTCACCTTTATTAACGGTAAGATTAACTCCTTTAAGAATCTCTTTTTCGCCAATATTTACGTGTAAGTCTTTTATCTCTAATAAAGCCATAATCCTTGTTTGTGTTTAAAAGAAAATTTTTGCAAAATTAACAAAAAAAATTCTATGCCAAATATATTGAAGAGTTTTTTCAGGTTTTAGTACTATAAAATTAATCAAGCACCCTCTCTACATATTAATACTAAACAAAAAATTTGCGAACAATTTCTCTGTTTCTCTTTGATAACCTACTCTTACTCCTAAATCTAATGGTATCGTTATCCTAAATATATTTGCTTTCATCATAATATCAGCTCCAAATGAACGGAAAATCTTTTTATCGTACATTCCTATATTATAAAATGGGGTAGTTGTTACTCTTTTAATATAAAGTATATGCTTTATTCCTCCATCAGGATATATCAATGGTAAAGCATACATTGCTAACAAACCGTAATACTCCTTAGGATACATACTATATAATCCTCTTACAAAGTTAATTTCGTTAGGAAAATAATAAACTTCTGGAGTATTGTATTGCAAACAAGCCGTCAGAGACAAAGAATGATTTCTAAAAAATCCGGGGAAGAAAACTTGGGAAGAAAAAGCTAATACATGAGCTTTATCAGAAGTCAGTGTTTTTAAATACTTTGCCTTAGTTATATGTCCCCAACGTGGATATAAATCGTTTAGTGCTTTTTCTGAAAAGTTAGAAGCAGTTATGGAATAACCAATAGAGTTAAAAAGTGTAATAGGTGCTTTGTCGTCATCATTAAAAATATCTGTTAAGGAATAATGAACTCCTAAGGATATGTTATTATAAAAATTTCTATTAGTCCAAGTAAATGGCAACGTAAGATTCCAAACTATAGACAATTCATCAAAGTTTAGATATTGAACAGCATTAGAATCCAAATCTTTTCGTACATCTCTTGGCTTAAAATTCAGATTTGCATCAATTTTAGGATAAAGTCCCGTATATGTATAATGAAGATAAAACAGATTCTTCTCGTGCAGATTATAATTAAAGCCTGCTGTTAATACAGATGTTGAGAGCAGATTTTGAGACATAACACTTATTCCTAATCCAAGTTCCTGTGCTTCCACTTTCACAAACAAAGGAGCCCAAGAATGGAAGTTAAAACTATGTAAAAACTTGTTATATTTCCTTACTTCAAAAGTTGTATCCTTATCAAACATAGACTGTTGTAGAATAAAATTCTCCTGCTTTTGATTGTTTATTGTTGTACTCAACAAAGGAGAAGTTTCGTTTAAGTCCCAAGCTTTTGATGTATAAGGCAAAGAAATTATATCATAACCATTAGCAGTGTATGTGCTGACAACTATTGTTGAATCATAAATAAAATAGCTGTCTATTCCATATCTTTCACTTGTATGTATTTGAACATCGTTGGTATTATCTATATCAAAACTTAAAAGCTGATATCTATTTCTAACATCTTTGATAAAATAAAGTCTGTTGTTGAATACTTTTAGTTTTGTTATATCATCATATGATGGTCTTGTTATCTCTTCAAATTCTTCTGTTACACGGTGGTATCTAAGTATCTGTTTGCCGCTTTGTGTTGTAGAGACAAGAAAAATATCACCGCTTGTTTGTTCCCAAGCAGGATAGGAAAACGAATAAGAATTTGAACAATACTTATTTTTTAAATATGATGATTGTATTTTTTCTTTAAATACACGATTTTTAAAAAACTTAGCATCAGGTGCTATTATGGACAGGTTTTGTTTATCAACAGAATCTGTTTCTATTGCCGCCATAACAGAGTCCAATGGAAAATAAATAGGATTAAACAAAACAGCATCTGAGGTTACTCTTCTGTACTTATCTTTCCTTAAATCATATTCAATAATATCAGAATGGCTTTCTTCTTGCCAACGAACATTAGGCGAATACTGTGCATATAGAATACAGGAGTCTTTATAATCAAAATAAGAGTTTTCCAAATAAGGTAGTTTCAAAAGTTTTTCTTCTTTAGATGGTGTTATTTTTACTAAGTGCTGTGTTTCGTAATTAGAAGTCTTTAGTGCAAGTATTGTAGTATCGTTTATCTGCACCGGATTCTTGTAATTAGAATAATAGTCTTTGTCTTTGTTCCATTTAAATGCAGAATCCTGCCGTGGAAGAAAGTCTTTGTCTTGTCTGTCCCACTCTTCTTGCATAAAAGAAACTGTTTCATTATAAAGGTTATCAAAATTAAGCTTCACATTCTTTATTGCTGTCTGTCCAAAAGAATGAAGTTTTATCCAGTTCTTACCAATATCATTCAAGCAATGCCCCCAAATATCTTTACCATACTTTTCTCTTGCCACAGAAACCATAAAATAACCTAAGTTATATTCGCTCAAAACAAAGTCTTTCATACTACCAAGCAACATCTTATCGGTTGAATAGTTTCTGTTGCTTTGTACTAAAGACTTAAAATACATATTATATTCTGGACTTTGTCCTCTTCCTGTCGGGGCGAGAGATGTTTCTGCAACAACTGCATCTCCTTCCATAAACCAATAAGGAATCCAGACTCCACATACTGCTCCAAGTATATGTTCTCCAAATATCTTACCAAGAAATTTTGTCAAACCAACATCCATTGCTTGCATCTGAGCAGAATGACGGTATTCGTGTATCGCTAATTGCCAAAGAAAAGGATAAGCATAGTTATCCATTGAAGGAGAAGACCAAAACTCCATTCTTTTTGGAGCCCAAACGGCAAGCCCATTGCTTTTTGCAGAGGAAGGATGTAAAAGAATAGGAACATTTGGAGCAAAGGTTAGCAAACTATTAGAAACATTTGGCAAAAGAGTGTCAAGTATTCGTGCTAATTCTTGTGCCTGAGGTTCATAATAGTTTGGAAAAACAATCTGAAAATCTTTTGTTTTGATTTGACTATATTTTATTTCAGTATGATTATTCCCACTTACTGCGTATTGCGAAAACGATTTAAAAGAGAAAAACAAACAAAACAACAAAAGTATTAAGGTCTTCAAGGATAAAATACCTTTTAATAACCTTAATACTTTTGAAAGATTTATTTGTTTAGTGTTTATCACTATTTCAAAGGTATGTTTTTAATTGTTTCAACCAAGAATTTATAGAATAAACCAACAGACTTAATATTTACTCTTTCATCTGGTGAGTGTGGATGTTCTATTGTTGGTCCAAAGGAAATCATATCCCAATTCTTATATAAGCCTCCCATTACTCCACATTCCAAACCTGCGTGAATAGCCATAACTTTTGCTTCCTTATTGAATAGTTTTTGATATAATTCACGCATTTCTTTCAATATAGCAGAGTCCATATTTGGTTTCCATCCAGGATATTCTCCAGAGAATGTTATTTCATCGCCTGCTAAATCAACAACGCTCTTCATCATCATAGCAAAATCTTTCTTTTCACTATCTACAGAAGAACGTATTAGACAACAAATAGTAACAACTCCATCTTCGCTCTTAACAATAGCAAGATTAGAAGAAGTTTCTACAAGATTCTCCATGCTATCACTCATTCTGTATATACCGTTAGGAAGAGCATAGATTGTGTTTATTACTTTCTTTGAACAACAATCTTTCATCATATTTACAGGATTAGATGTTGGTTCAAGAGTAATAGTGAATTCTTTTTCTGTTTCTGCTAATTCATTCTTGATTTCTTTGTAAAGTTTTTCTACAATTTCTTTTGCCTTTGCAACATTACCTGTAGGTATTGCAACAACAGCCATTGCATCTCTTGGAATAGCATTACGCATATTTCCTCCCTCAACTTCACAAAGTCTAACGTCCAATTCTTCTAAAGCTTTTAGTATTCTAAACAGGCTTTTGTTAGCGTTTCCTCTTTGAAGTATGATATCCATTCCAGAGTGTCCTCCTTTGAATCCTTTGACAGCAAGAACAAAGCTTGTTCTACCAGCTTCCAATGGTTCAACTCCATATTTTAGTTTTATTGTTGCATCTACTCCTCCTGCACAACCAACATATAACTCTCCTTCTGTTTCAGAGTCAAGATTAAGAAGAATATCTCCATCCAATTCTCCTAATTCCAAACCGAAAGCTCCTGTCATTCCTGTTTCTTCATCTATTGTAAGAAGTGCTTCCAATGGTCCATGTTGTAGATTTTCATCTGTCATAATCGCCAATGCTGCAGATGCACCTATACCATTGTCTGCTCCAAGTGTAGTTCCTTTTGCTCTAACCCAGTCTCCATCTATCCATGGTTGAATAGGGTCTTTTACAAAATCATGATTTACATCACTATTCTTTTGAGGAACCATGTCAATGTGAGCTTGAAGTATTACACCTTTTCTATTTTCCATTCCTGGAGTAGCAGGCTTTTTCAAAATAACATTTCCTATCTTGTCTATTGTGCAAGACAAATTGTGTTGCTTTGCATACTCAACAATAGCATTTCTTACTTTTTCCTCATGTTTAGAAGGGCGAGGATTAGCACATAGCATATCAAAGTTTTCCCAAACCTGTTTAGGTTCCAAATTTCTTATTTCACTCATAGTATTTATATTTTTTGTTATTTTAATTTCTCTTGATAAATAAACGTATTAGTATCTTGTTTTATTTTTTTTAAATCTACTTCATTTTCAAAAATTCCAAACACCGTTGCTCCACTACCAGACATTTGAGAA
>R24__coassemble_432_pt1 | contig 28519 bp, 26 predicted proteins | sample R24__metabat2_high_PE_045 | metagenome-assembled genome bin R24 | reverse complement strand
TTTATTTAATATCTTATTATCAAGAGATTATAATATTCATTAAAAATTTTACCTATTTTTTTTTCAAAAAATTTGGTCAGAATTAAAAAAGATTATAATTTTGCAAACGTTTTAAAGGGACACGCTTCCGTAGCTCAGTTGGTTAGAGCACATGACTGTTAATCATGGGGTCCTAGGTTCAAGTCCTAGTGGGAGCGCCAAAGAAAGAGAGATGTAAGGCTTAAGGTTTTACATCTTTTTTTGTTTGTGGAGTTAAACATTCTGAATATGGAGCCTAAAGAAAAACTTTGGAATAGTGAATACATAAAGGTGATGATAGCAAACTTCTCTTTGTTTTTTGCTTTCTATCTTCTTACGCCCTTGCTTCCAATATATTTGAGCGAACATTTTCATGCAAGTAAGGATATTATTGGATTAGTTCTTTCAGGTTATGTAGTTACAGCTTTATTCTTCAGACCTTTCAGCGGTTATGTTGTGGATACATTCAACAGAAAGAAAGTCTTGATACTCTGTTTCTTCGTCTATTCTGTCTTTTTTGCAGGATATTTGTTGGCAAGTTCGCTAATCCTTTTTGCTATCATAAGAACTCTGCATGGAGCTCCTTTCGGAGCATGCACAGTATCAAACAGCACGGTAGCAATAGATGTTTTGCCCTCTTCAAGAAGAAATGAGGGTATAGGTTTCTATGGACTTAGCAACAATATAGCAACAGCCATAGCACCTACAGTCGGAGTCTTTGTATATAAATACACTCATAATTTTGATATTCTTTTTTGGTTGGCTGTTATATTTGCATTCATAGGCTTCTTTGTCTCCTATTCGGTACGCATACCTCAGAGAGGGTTGGTGAAAAACACAAGAAAGATTTCATTGGACAGATTTTTCTTGACTAAAGGTTGGTTCTTGGCGGTGAATATGGTGTTTTTCAGTCTTTGTTACGGAGTCTTGAGCAACTACCTCGCTATATACAGCAAAGACGTCTTGAACATTACCACAGGAACAGGAACTTATTTTATGTTGCTTTCAGTAGGTTTGATTCTTTCTCGTCTGCAAGGCAACAAAGCATTAAAACAAGGCAGATTGACTCATAATGCTTTTGTTGGAATAATTATTTCTACCATAGGATATTTTAGTTTTGCTTTCTTCCCTTCTTCGTTTGCTTACTATCTCTCTGCGATATTGATAGGCTTAGGCAACGGCCACATGTACCCAGCCTTCCAAAATATGATAGTGAAGATAGCACAACACAACGAGAGAGGAACAGCCAACTCCACCCTTCTTACTTCATGGGATTTGGGAGTAGGTTTAGGTATTCTCTTGGGAGGTTTTGTAGCAGAACATTTAGGGTATAGCGTTATCTTTATCTCTATTTCCATAGTGCATATCTTAGGATTTGTCTTCTATGCTTGGAAAACAAAAAATTTATTCCTAAAACTGAGGATAGAGTAGGAAATGTACAGAACCTGTTTATAATATTTTTAACCATTGTTTTAGTGTTGAATATCAATATATTAACCTTTGTTCAAAAAAGTCTTCGTTTTAAGAAAAAAAGACTTGATGTTTAGGGTATAAAGACTTGATCTTTTTTTCTTAAAACGAAGACTTTTTTCAGCAGGATTAAGACTTACTTTTTTCGGTTGAAATCTGCGGGGATTTCTCCCCAATTTTCAGTGTCCCATTTCAGAATTTTTGTCGTGTAGGTGTTGGTTTGCAGCCAATGTTCTGCTCTGTGAATGTATTCAAACAGTTTTTCTGTCTTGGCATTCAAAGGTAGTTTTGTCTTACACTTCTTTTCTCTGACCCATTTTATAGCATTGACGCTGTCGGTGTAGAGAGGCTGAGGATAGTTGTGGCGTTTAAGATAGGAAAGACCATGAACCAATCCAAGAAACTCTCCGATGTTATTAGTACCAATAGGAGAATGGTAAGAAAAAAGTCTTTGCCCGGTTTTAATATAAACTCCCTGATATTCCATCTCTCCAGGGTTACCACTGCAGGCAGCATCGGTGCAAATAGCATCAATAATAGGCAGTCCATCATTAAGAAGCGTATTAGGACTACGCTTTATTGCCGGTTTTTCTTTTTTGTGTTCAAGGAAATTGTAGCCGACTATGGAAAAAGCTTCTTGGGCTTCTTTCATGGTGTCAAAGGATTTGTATTTGGCTTTTTCAAACCCCTCTACGCTCTTTTTACATTCCTCCCAAGAAGAGAAGATACCTGTCTTTCTGCCTACCCAGACAACGTAGTATTTTTGTCTTTTTCTCATAGTATTTTTAGTTTTACCTTATAAGAGTTATGTCTCCGCCTTTGACAAACGTTTTTCCACCTTCACAATCAACTTGCAGTTTGTAGAAATAAACTCCGGCTTGGCAGATCTTTCCTCTGAATGTTCCGTCCCAAACTTCGTCTGTGTTTTTTGTTGAAAAGACTTTCTCTCCCCAGCGATTATATATAGCAAATTCAAGTGATGCGATATAGTCTCCCGTTACCTGTATGACATCATTTACTCCATCGGCATTAGGAGTAAAAGCATTAGGCACAAAAATATTAGGTTCTCCACAATTGACAACTTCTACCTCTATATGTAGTGAGGCTTCCTTGTTGCAACCTTTGTTGTCAGTGGCAAAAACACTGAAGTCTGTGCTTTCATATAAAGTTGCTGAGGTTGAAGGAGAGTAAGGAGAGGAAAGATCATTTGATGGAGTCCATTGATAACTTAGCCCCTCTATATCGGTAGCAAAAAGATGAACAGTAGCTCCGTCATATATGTTGTAAGTATCAGCCCACGCAGAGAAGATCTCAAAGATGTTTATATTGCTTACCTCTATGTTTGAAGATATTTTGCAGCCTCTGTCATCTGTAACTTCCAAGGAATAGTAACCATTGCAAATATCATAGACATTTTGAGTTGTCATTCCATTACTCCAACTATAAGAATAAGGCTCAGTACCTCCGCTCATATAACTCGTTATTTGGGCTGAGCAACCTGTAACGCAGTTGTTGAGCGTGCTTGACAGAGAAAGGTACAGAGTATCTTCGGCTTTGATTGCCACACTTCCGCTAAACAGACAGCCTGTGTTGTCATAGACATTATAAGTGTAAGTGTTTGAGGCAAGGTTTTGAAGTATTGTATCCGTACTTCCATCATTCCAAGTTACGCTATAAGGAGATAAGCCTCCGCTGATATGGAGTTTTATCTCTCCATTGTTCATTCCTAAACAGTAGTTGTCGGTTTTTTCAACTTCAACATCAAGAGTATTATAAGAGCCAACCTCAAAAGTTTTCTCTAAAAAGCAACCGTTTTCGCCTGAAACCCTTATGGTGTAACTGCCAATAGAAAGATTCTCCACTTTGCAGGTGTCTTTGTTTGAACAAGACCAAAGATAATGAACAGGAGTAGGAAAACTATGGGATATAACTTCAGCCGAGCCATTATTATCTTCTCTACAACCTGTGGAAATAATTTGCAAATCAAAGTCATAGCCAGTATAGTGTAGATATATACTATCTATGCTTGTACAGTTGTCTTTAGTGTAGGCAAGATAAAGAAAACAGGAAGTGTCTCTTATTGTGATTTTTCCGTCATAAATAGGCTCCAATAGATGAAAATCTCTATAAAACGAGGCTTGTATTTCTAAATCATCTTCTGTAGGTATAAGATATTCGTAAGGGAGTGAGCAAAAATGAAGAGAATCCGCAAGGTTAAATAAATTATAAGTATTTACTTGTTGATAGATAGTGTCAGTGCAACCATCAACACTTATTATCAGGCGGAGTAAAGCAGATTCTGTACCATGATAATAAGGATTGACAATTGTTGAATCGGAGAGATTTTCGTTAGGATACCAAGAATATGTAACGCCATCTGTAGAATTGCAGAAAAAATCCAAGCCTACTTGCACAGGAACTCCCGAACAGGTTACCACAGTGTCTAAGAAATATGACGTATCTCCTAAGATGAGAATATTTTTGGTTATAGTGTCTGTCAATCTGCAACCATTGTTTTTGTTAGCTATAAGCCTAACGGCAAATAATCCGCATTGCTGATAAGTATGCGAAGGGTTTTCTTGCGTGGATTGGCTTCCGTCTCCAAAATCCCAAAGGAAACTGTCTCCACGTGAGAGATTGACAAAATTTATTGCAGTATTCTTACATTTAGGTTTTGGTACGGCGAAGTTAGCAACAGCAAAGTCATTATTGACTTCAAATTTCAAGGAACCCATATTACAATTAGAAGAAGGATTGGTAGAACTATAAGCATTGGAACTTGTTGGCAATCCTTGACTTCCACGACACGAAGCACATATTGTCTGATATAGGTTGCCATATCTGTCAAAACGAGAAGTGCCTCCATCAACATGATCTATACCTTCAGTAATCACACTGCTTACTTCTCCAAAATAAGTAGCGTAATTCAAAGCAGAGGCATCGGGTTCTAAAGCCATTATGTAAAAATCCTGACCGTCGGTAATGGAAGAAAAAGCATTTGCTGTAGTTTGCAGGTTTTCTGTTCCCAAGGAGGTATAGCCCAAGGTATTTTTCATATATTTGAACACTCTTCCCCAGCCTGCACAATATATTCTTCCGCAAACATCAATGGCAAATCCAGAAGGTGAGATATTAATCATTCCTTCGCCAGAACCAAAGACAGTACTCCAATGCAGAGAATCCAATGTTGTAGAGAACTTGGCAACAAACTGTCCGCTATTTGGAATACTATAGCCCGCATTATGAACCAATGTAGAACCATCAGCTTTTGTTTGTCCGAAGATGTAAGGATAGTAGTCATTATCTAAGCGAATGAAGAAAGATTGGTCGTACTGATTGGAACCAAAAAATGATGAGTGTTCTAAGACCGTTCCATCAGGAGAAAGAACACAAAGAAAAGCATCTACATTTCCTCCATTGAAAGAGGAATTGTAAGCATCTTGGCTTGTAGGAAAGTCCGAAGAAATTGTTCCTCCTGTAATATATAATCTGTTTGCTGTGTCTAAGTCTATAGAATAGGCTGCATCATCCTCCAAGCCTCCTATGTAAGTTGAATATAATAGAGTGGATAGCGATCTGTCTAACTTGGCTGCAATAGCATCTTGCTTACCTCTGTTTGTATCTTGGTATGCTCCAATGCTTACAGGAAAATCATCTGAAAAGGTGCAACTTGCAATATAAACGTTATTGTCTTTATCGGTGATTACTTCGCCTCTTGCTATGTCTCCGTAGTTCGCATACAGGGAATCATTGCCATCATACAGAATAAGTACATCTGTAGCGAAATGGTTCTTGAAATTAACCCCGTCATTACCACTTCCTCCCAAAAAAGTTGAGGCTATCAAGGAATCTCCCAAAGGAGAAAGACAGGTGATGAAAATATCAGAACCTGAAGAATAGTCTATAGAAGTTTCATAGATAAATCCTTCACCGCCATTTAAATCTTGTTGAAAAGCATTGTCAGAGGTAGGAAAGCCACCACTTGATGTTGTGCCAAAAACAATTAGTTCCCCATTACGATTTACTGTCATGCTATGTGGCATTTCTCCTTTTGCTCCTCCTAAAAAAGTAGAGAAGACAGGAGCAGAAGCATCATCATTATATTTGGTAATAACACAATCCCAAGAGCCAGAGAATGTGTCATCATAAGCTCCTTCTGTTATTGGGTAAGCACCTCCTTGCACAATACCTCCACTTATTATTCTTCCCAATTCATCATAACAAGAAGTCATTCCCCAAGTATCAGAATGAGAACCAGAATAGGTGGAGAAAACAAGCCCTGGATCTATTAGTAAATCAAGACTTTTGTCATAATCTTCAACACGATAGTTAAGGATGTTGTCTTTTACAAGATAATTCCCTTGAATTTTTTTAGTAATACCATCCTTGTTTTGAAAAATGTAAGGACTTTGTTCTATGATTTCACCATACTTGGTGAAAATATGCAGTTGATCATTTATTATTTTTAAACTATCTACTCCTACATATTCTATTGAAATATCTTCAATCTTACCTGAAGGATGAACAATAAAAGTATGTTTTACAAAGTCTTCACTTGCTTCAATCTCCCAATCAATATTATTGTAAATGTTTTCGTATATTATGTTTTGATAGCAAGGAACTCTGCTTAGATGCTTCGTTTTATCGTTGCCAATAAAGTAATTGGTGTAGAAATCTACTTCGTTTCTTTCTTTTATATCGCTTTTTTTTGCATTTAAAGGTTTAAGGGAAAAAACAGAAAAGTTCTCTGAATTGGTCTTTTTTCCGTGAGGATGAAAAGAAGAGTTATTTTTGTCCTTGACTAAGACGGTTATCTTCTCTTCTCTAATGTAGATATCACCTTCTTTAAAGTGAGTTCTATAAAGAATACTATCATTCCATTGACCTAAATTCTTTTCGAAGCAAGGCCTGTTTTGTCCTAATATAAGTAAAGAACTTAAAAGACAAAAAAAGAAAATCAAGAGATGTAGTTTATTCTTCATATATTTGTATAAGAGATTACAAAAATACTAATTTTTTGGTTCATACTAAGCACTAATTCAAAAAAAGTTGAAAAAATAATAAAAGAAACAAGTTTTTTAAGCCAAAGCTCAAAGAATAAATTTCAAAATTATTCGTTTATATGCCAAAAATCCCAAATAAAACAGTTGAACAATATATTATGAATACAAAACTACAAGGCTATTTTGCAGGAATAACAGCTGCTGTTGCTTATGGAACCAATCCATTAGGAGCGTTGTTCTTATACAAAGAAGGTTTTAATCCTGCAAGTGTTATTTTTTACCGCTTTATTTTTGCTGTCGCTATATTGGCTGTTATTCTTTTAATACAAAAGGAGAGTTTTAAAATTACAAAACTTGAATTTAAAGTTCTGTCTTCCTTGGGTGCTATATTCTCAGCTTCGGCTCTGACTTTATACTCTTCTTTTAACTATATGGATTCGGGTATAGCCTCTACCATTCTTTTCTCTTATCCTGTTATGGTGGCAGTTATTATGGCTGTGTTTTTTAAGGAGAAATCTTCTTTTGTTGTGATTGCTTCCATAGCTCTAAGCATATTAGGGATAGTTCTTTTATATCAGGGAGAAGGAGGAATAAAACTATCCACCATTGGAGTTATATTGGTGTTGCTTTCTTCTTTAACCTATGCTGTTTATATAGTTATAGTGAATAGGACAAGAATAAATATGAATCCATTCAAGATGACTTTTTATATAATGCTGATTGCGGCTATATGTGTTTTTATGTTTTCTTTGTTTAATCCTGCAAACAATATTATAAGAATTCAAACTATAAGTTCGCTTTGTTGGTTGTTATTCTTGGGAGTTGTGCCTACTATTATAGCAATGACCTTTCTTAATATTGCAATTCCTAAGATTGGTTCTACACCCACAGCTATTGTGGGAGCATTAGAACCTGTTACTGCTGTTGTCATAAGTATTTTTGTTTTTGAAGGAAGTCTTACTCTTAGATTACTCGTAGGTATAGGCTTGGTTTTATTGTCTGTTATTTTGATAACTTTAAAAGACTTGCCTAAGTTGAGAAAACAAATAAAATTAAGAAAAAATATGCCACTTAAATAAAATTCTTTATCTTTGCAGACAATTAGTAAAGAGAGTAAAGCAGGTTCTTCTCTTTGCTATTATTTTATGTTTCAGTAACCTGCATAACTTAAACAATACAACTATGAAAAAGTTATTCGTTTGTATGTTCGCTTTATTTGGCATGGTTTCTTTGACTTTTGCTGATAAATACGAATTAGACAACAATGCTATTGACAATGCTTTCAATCAAGCAGTAGAATTAAGTTTTAATAACTTGGATATGTCTTCATTGAATACATTGAATTTAGACCTGGGACTTAATTCAGAGATGTCAATGCTAAGAGGTGGCGGTGGCAAAAATTGGGTTGTTGCTGCAGTTTTGGACTTTTTCCTTGGAGGTATAGGCATTCATAGAATGTACTTAGGAAGTTCAAATCTAATGTGGTTGTACTATGGTGTTACTTGTTGTGGCATCTTTGGTGTAGTTCCACTGATTGACTTCATTGTTTTGATTGTTGATGGTGTTAGCAACAATATTGGAAAATATTGTGGCAATAGCAACTACTTTATGTGGATGTAGAATTTCAACATTCAGAAGTTTAACAAAAATAAAGCACAAATGAAAGTACAAAGACAAATATTGTTTTTTTCATTTGTGCTTTTTGTATTTTCATTTGCTTATTGTCAAAACAAAATACAAGCAGAGGTAACAATTCAACAACTTGTAAATAAGCAAGTGCTGACAATCAAGAAAGAAATATACTATCAAAGTAATGGAAGATTGGTTACTCACATACTTGTTCCTCAAGAAATATTTACAATAACTAATTCTTTGGGGGAGGTCTCTTCATATCTGCCAAGTGAGAACACGGCTTGGACAACGGTTTCGCCTAATCAAAGTACTAAGAACGAAATCTTGGCAATCTTTTCTTCAAACAACAGATATGATTTAGGTTTATCTCAATTAGGTTTCATACTAAATAAGCAAGAAAAAGATTCAACTCGCATTGTGAAGACTTTTCTTCCTCAGCAAGAACATAAAGAAATATCTAAGATAATAATGGTTTATCAGGATGATAAGCCTATATATTGTGGTTATTTCAATAAAGAGGGAGTAGAAAACAAAAAAATATATTACCAAAATTATATAGCTTTTCCACGTTTTTTCTTTCCTCAAAACATAACAGAAATAAGTGTTACAGTAGGTAATGATACCATAATACGGCGTCAGATTTTTTCTAATATAAAATATGATAGCCAAGCAACAAGCAAGTATTTTGATTTTCAGATTCCAGACTCTGCTCAAACAATAGAAGGAATAAAAATAGAGTAGTATGAAAAGGATATTCTTTTTTTTAACTCTTATTAGTGTTTTTGAGATTTTGTTTGCTCAAGATAATGGAGATATAGAATTACTTAGACAGCACTCTTATGCAAACAATCAATTTAAAGATAGAGAAGTTGTTTATGGTTTTAAACAGACTAAGTCAAAGAATTTGGTTTATCACGTTTTTTCTTCGGCAATGTTTGTTTATCAAAAAGGATTATCTCCTGTTGTGTCCCGAACTTGTGCTTATTCTCCATCATGCTCAGCCTACAGTAAAGAACTAATAAAGCAATATGGATTATTTAAAGGTGTTTTATGCACAACAGATAGACTTATGCGTTGTAATAGAGTAGCATTGGCAGGCAAAGGTTTGGATTATTTTGATATGCACACGGGCAAACACTTAGAAGACGTCTTCATTTACTCAACAAAGAAAACGAAACGTGATACGGATAAAGACAGATAAATATAATAGGAATAAAGACAAACAAACAAACAGGTTTTATCGTGTTGAAAAGAAGATAAGCGTGTTAGTGTGTTTGTGCGTCCTTATTGTTTTATTTCCTTGTTTTTCTTATTCTCAGAATACGGCAGAAAAAGATTTTGAGTTTATTCGTTACCTCATAGGTAATAATATGAAAGAAGATGCAAAGACATGGGCAGAGAGAGATTTCTTAGATAAAGACTATTCTCATCAATCTTTAGACACTATAAACTTTTTAAGAGGCTGGGTATTTTATTCTAATCGTTCGCTGAATAAAGCTGTAGATATGTTTGATAGAGTAGGGGATGAATCTGGCTTTAAGCCATCATCAGTTTTCTTTTCTTCTCTTTCAATCGCTTATGAAGGAGAATATAAGCGAGCTTACTCTAACCTTAAAGAATATGAAGATTTGCTTTCGCCTCATTCTGAATTGTATGCTTTTGAACAAGCAGGCTATTCTCTTTTACTGAGAGATTTTGATTCGTATGAAAAGTATAGAGAAAGTTTTTCTTATTCTTCTTATATTTTATCAAGCAAAGAAAAAGAATTAGATAGTATATTTTTATCTGTAAAGAGCTATAAAAGAAAATCACCTTTATTGTCTGCCTGCCTTTCTGCAATCGTTCCCGGATTAGGTAAGATATATGCAGGTAATCTTGGAGAAGGACTAAGTTCTTTTATAACTGTCGGTTCTTTTGCTTTAATAACAGCAGAAAATTGGATAAGACATGGATTGGGAAATTGGAAAACGATACTTTTTGGTACGATAGGAAGTGTTTTCTATATAGGAAATATTTACGGGTCTTATGTAAGTGTAAAACTAAACTATGATACTTTTAATGAAAAACAGAACATTAGTATTCTTTATAGTATTCATATTCCTCTTAGAAATACCTTTGGCTTATAGCCAACAGTTTGTCTTAGCAGAAGAATATTTAGCAAAAGAGGATTTTGACAATGCTCTTTTTGAGTATGAACGTGTCTTCTATTATTCACAAGATGCTTTTGTTCAAAAGCAGGCTTTAAAAAGAAAAGCCCATATCTACAAAATCAAAGAAGATTATAAACAGTCTGCCTATACCTTACAAAGGATACCTATATATAACATGTCTTTGGAGGAAAAAGATTCATTGTATTATCAAATACTTCTTTGTTATTATCTTTCCGATGAGTTTGATTTAGCCTATCAAGCGATGTTGTCGATGGATTTAGATTTACAAGAAAATCCATCAAAAGACTTGCTACTTGTTGAAATTTTGAATTTAAATGAAGCTAAAGATTATATTAGAGCCTATGACAAGGTGTTGAAATATGAAAATAAAGTATCTTATCTTAACGAAAGGGATAAATATTTATTAGATAGTCTTTACACTCATCTTCCTAAACAAAAAAGTAAGAAAAAAGCAAGATATCTTTCTTTTGTTCCTGGTTTAGGACACATGTATTCTGGTTATTGGTTTGAAGGAATTATTGCATTTGTCATCAATGCAGGGGTTCTTACTTTCGGCATTTATCAAGCATGGCATAAAGATTATCTTACCGCTTGGATAGGAGGAGCAGGAATATTTGCTGCAACATATACAGGCCAACAAAAAAGAGCAGTGTATCTTGCAAGGAAGCATAATTATTTAAAGACAAAGGATTTTAATTCGAAAATAAAAGATATATTGTTAAACTTCTAATCTTAGCGATGAATAACCCAGATGTTGAAATAGATAACTTGCTTGTTTTGTCTTTAGGTTCTAACCTTGGCGATAGAAAACAAACAATAGAAAAAGCATATCAGTTATTGGAGAAAACAGTGGGCAGGCTTCTAAAAAAATCTGCTTTTATAGAAACTAAACCTTGGGGCTTTACTTCAGAAAATTTTTTTATAAATACCGTTGCTTGCTATTCTACAAAGCTATCTTGTGAAGAAGCATTAAGAAAAATTCATGAAATAGAATTTATTTTAGGAAGAAAACGTAGTAATGAAGCAGGTTATCAGTCAAGAACAATAGATATAGATATATTATTTTATAATGATGAGGTAATAGAAACTAAAGATTTAGTAGTTCCTCACCCTCTTTTACATAAAAGAGATTTTGTGCTTATACCTTTGAAAGAAGTTTTACCTGACTTTATTCATCCTGTTCTAAGACAAAAAATCAAGGATATTAAAATCTCTTAATACTGTTCTATGATTTTTGTTTTAATAGGTTTAAATCAAAATATTTGAAAAAAAAATCCATATATTTTGTCAGATAATAAAAAAGTTGTACTTTTGCAAACTCAAATTGAGATAGAAGTATATGTTTGAGGAGAAGGATTATATTATTCAAATCAGTAAATTAAGGGATGGGGAAAACATTTATAATTTACACTTGAATAGGGAGTTATTTGAAAAGTTTGATTGTAAGGATGCTGAGGATTTGAGTTGTGAGCTGAGCATGAGGATAGTCAAGAACGAGAGACTTATTGAAATATATTTCTCTTTCGAAGGAATGATGAGTTTAGTATGTTCGAGATGTTTGTCCAAGGTTGAGTTTCCAATAAAAAAAGAGTCAGTATTGTATGTTAAGTTTGGTGAAGACTATTCAGAGCCAGACATAAACGAAAGGATAATTCCCGAGAATGAGAATGAGATAGACCTGCTTTTATACATATACGAGGAATTGAGATTGGAAATACCTATCTCACCAATGCACGAAAGTGAGGAGGATTGTGATAGGAAAATGATAGAAATTTTAGAGGTTATTAATGACCAAAAAATAGAAGAGAAAGACGACTTTGACCCAAGGTGGGCAAAGTTGAAGGATTTAAAATAAAATAAAAACATAGAATAAAATGCCACATCCAAAACACAGATTCTCACAAACGAGAACAGCAAAAAGAAGATCACACGATAGAGTGGAGGGAGTTCAATTAGCAACATGTTCAAACTGTGGAGCAGTTATAGAATCTCACAGAGTTTGTCCTGAGTGCGGATATTACAGAGGAAAATTAGCAATAGAACCTGCACAAGATAAGACTTCTAAGTAAGAACTAAAACCTTATCATCATTATGAGAATAGGGTTAGATGCTATGGGTGGCGATTTTGCCCCAAAAGCAATTGTTCAAGGTGCAATATTGGCAAAACAAGAACTTGCATCCGAAGATGTGTTGGTACTTTTTGGTAAGCAGACAGAAATTGAACAAATAATCAAAGAACAAGGTGCTACAATGGATAATCTGCAGATAGTGGATTGTCCTCAGGTCATTGATATGCACGATTCTCCTATCAAAGCTTTTAAAGAAAAACCTATGTCATCTTTGGCAGTAGGTTTTGGTTCTTTAAAGAAAGGCTTGATAGATACTTTTGCATCAGCAGGTAATTCTGGAGCGATGCTTGTTGGTACAATGTATAGTGTCGGTTTGATGGAGAATGTTTTGCGACCTTGCCTTGCAGCACTTGTTCCAAAAGCAAAAGAAGGTGTAACTATTTTGCTTGACGTTGGTGTTGATACAGATACTAAACCGGAAGTTTTAGACCAGTTTGGACTTTTGGGAAGTTACTATGCAGAATGTGCCTTAGGAATAAAGAACCCGAGAGTAGCTTTGTTGAATATTGGTGAAGAGGAAGGTAAAGGAAATCTTCAGAGCAAAGCAGCACATCAGTTAATGAAAGAAAGTTCATATAATTTCGTAGGTAATGCAGAACCATCAGAGGTGTTTAAAGACAATGTTGATGTAATAGTCTGTGATGGTTTTGTAGGAAATTTACTGATGAAGAACATAGAATCTTTTGCAAGAACAATTGTCAAAAGAGGATTAGTTGATGAATTTATAGCACGTTTCAACTATGAAATATATGGAGGACTTCCTCTTTTAGGAGCTAATGGAGTAGTTATTGTTGGTCATGGTATTTCAAATGAAAAAGCAATAAAATCTATGGTGCTTCAGTCCAAAAAAATTTATGAGTCAAAGATTGTGGATGCTTTGAAAAAAGTATTGCAGTCAAACAATTAATCGATAAGAAAATGTCAAAAACAAGAGCCATAATAACTGCAGTAGAAGGATACGTACCAGAAGATGTGATAGATAATGAAATGCTATCCAAAATGGTTGATACTTCTGATGAGTGGATAATGACCCGTATTGGTATTAAAACGCGTCATATTTTGAAAGACCACAAAGGACCTTCGGATATGGGTAAGATTGTTGTGGATAATATCTTAAAGAAGAAGAATCTTTCTCCTGATGAAATAGAACTTATTGTTTGTTGTACAGTAACACCAGATATGCAGTTCCCTGCAACAGCTAATATTATTGCAGACAAATGTAACATAAGAAAAGGTTTTGGTTTTGACTTGCATGCTGGTTGCTCAGGCTTTGTTTATGGAATAACAACTGCTGCGAAATATATTGAAGCAGGTATGATAAAGAAAGCCATAGTAATAGGAGCAGAGAAAATGACTTCTATTGTGGATTATCAAGATAGAGCAACTTGTCCAATTTTTGGGGATGCAGCAGCAGCTATTCTTTTAGAAGCAAGTGAAGAAGAAGGCGTAGGAGTAATAGATGAAGTACTTTACTCTGATGGAGTGGGAGTGAAACACTTGCATCAAGTAGCAGGAGGTTCTTGCTATCCTGCGACAGTAGAGACTGTTATGAATCGCCAGCATTTTATTTATCAAGAAGGACAAGCTGTTTTTAAGTGGGCTGTTGTAAAGATGGCTGAGGTTACAGAAGAGTTGCTGAAAAGAAACAATATGCAAAAATCTGATATTGATTTCTTGTTACCACATCAAGCAAACTTGCGAATAATAAAAGCAACAGGTGATAGATTGGAACTAAAACCGGAACAAGTGCTTGTAAACATAGAAAGGATGGGTAATACTACTTCAGCAACGATACCTATGCTTATATATGAAAACCAAAATAAATTCAAGAAAGGAGATAATTTAATCCTAACTTCTTTTGGAGCTGGATTTACGTGGGGAGCAGTATTGGTAAAATGGGCTCTTTAAAACTTACTTTTTTAGGAACAGGGACTTCACTTGGCGTACCTATTATTGGGTGCCATTGTGAAGTTTGTTCGTCTAAAGACAGTAGGGATAAAAGACTTCGTACTTCCGCTTTGATAGAATCAGATAAAGGAACGAGAATTTGTATAGATTCTGGTCCAGATTTTCGTTATCAAATGTTAAGGGAAGGTGTAGAATATTTAGATGCTATACTTATAACACATGAACATAGAGATCATACAGCAGGATTGGATGATATACGAGCTTTTAATTATCTACAACAAAGGGCCATGGATATTTACGGAAATAAACAAGCCCTCAATGGTATGAGAAAGATGTATTATTATGTTTTTGAGAATGCTAAATATCCAGGAGTTCCTAACTTTAATTTGCACGAGATAGATCCTTATACAATAAATCACTTTAATATAAAAGAGTTAGATATTATTCCTATTGAGGTTATGCATGCGAAACTGCCAACGCTTGCTTTTAGGATAGGTTCTTTAGCCTATGTAACAGATGCGAAGACAATAGATGCATTACAGGAAAAGAAACTTTATGGGGTAAAGACACTTGTAGTAAATGCACTTAGGCGACAAGAACATTTTTCTCACTTTACTATTGATGAAGCTATATCTCTAATAGAGAGAGTTCAACCGCAGGAAGCTTATTTAACACATCTTAGTCATGAAGTAGGCCCTTATGAAAAGGTGGAAAAACAACTACCACAGAATATTCATCTTGCTTACGATGGTTTGCAGATAGAAGTATAAGAAGACCTATTAGTCAATATCAAAATCTTAGCGAAAGTTACCATTCTTTATTATATTCTCCAGCTGTACTAACAGCGACGGTATCTGATCCTCCTCCAGCAGGGTCATTGCCAGAAGCATTACAGTCATCATCATATTCTAAGTCTGAAGGTTTTGCAAAACCTCCTTGATAGAATCCAAGATGTGAATCCTTTTCACACTTAGCCATAAAATAACCATAAACAGGAAGAGCCATTGCTGCTCCTTGTCCCCAAGTCATAGACGAGAAGTGAATACTACGATATTCTCCACCAACCCATACAGCAGTAGCAAGTTTTGGATTAAGACCGATAAACCAACCATCTGAATTATTGTCTGTTGTTCCTGTTTTCCCAGCAATAGTACTTTTTATTCCAAACTTATATCTTAATCTTGATCCGGTTCCTCCATCTACAACACCTTTCATAAGATTAACAACAAGATAAGATGTTTTCTCATCTAAAGCGATGTTACTTTTAGAAGTGAATGTTTCTAAGACTATGCCTTTATTATTTGTTATCTTTGTTATAAATATAGGTTCCTTATGTACTCCCTGATTAACAAAAGTAGCCATAGCACCAGCCATTTCCATAACAGTTAAATCAGGAGTTCCTAAGCATATAGAAGGAACAGGTTGTATAGGATTTTTTATTCCCATTTGGCGTACAAGATTAATTACACTACTTGGAGATGTATAATCTTTCATTAGTGCTGCTGAAATGTAATTGACAGAATTTGCTAAGGCCCATTTAAGATTAACCATTTGTCCTTCTCTTGCATGATTTGAGTTTTTAGGAGTCCAGTTGTCATATTCAGGAAAGGTTACTGGTGAATTTTCTATTTGGAAGCAAGGTGTAATCTCGCTATCTTTCATAGCACAAGCATACACAAAAGGTTTAAAAGTTGAACCTATCTGTCTTCTTCCTAACTGAGCATTATCAAATTTGAAGTATTTGTAGTTTATACCTCCAACATATACCTTTACATGTCCCGTTTGAGGTTCTATAGAGACCATGCCTGTATTAAGAAAGTATTTATAGTATTTTATAGAATCCATAGGAGACATAATGGTGTCTCTTTCTCCATTCCAAGTAAATATCTCCATTTCAATAGGAGTATTAAATACTTTCTTGATTTCTTTCTCGCTTGCTCCTTCTTTTACCATCTGGATATATCGCTCAGATGTTTTCATAGATTGGTCATAATACTTATTTATATTAGATTGAGATATACCTGTGAATGGAGCTCCTTTTCTTCCTTTGCATTGATTAAAGAAGGCTGCTTGTAGTTCTTTGAAATGAGTATTTACAGCCTCCTCTGCATTCTTTTGCATATTATAGTTTATGGTAGTATATATTTTTAGGCCGTCTCTATAAACGTCGTAGTTTTCTCCATTATTTTTATAATGAGTTTTACACCATTCATCCATGAATTGTCTGACTTTTTCTCTAAAGTAAGTTGCAACGCCTCTGTCGTGAGTAGCCGGATTAAAGTGTGTAGTAAGTTCTGAATTTATGAGAGTTTCATATTCTTGATCTGAAATATATTCATATTTATGCATTTGAGAGAGAACAATATTTCTTCTTTCTTTTGATTTATCGTTATGACGGATGGGATTGTAAGTCGTAGGAGCTTTTAATAGTCCCACTAATACTGCAGCTTCTTCTGTTTTTAATTCTTTAGGAAGTTTGGAAAAGAAAGTGTTAGCAGCAGTTTTAATGCCAAAAGAGTTAGAGCCATAATCAACAAGATTGAGATACATTGATATTATCTCTTGTTTAGAATAACGTCTTTCAAGTTTAACAGCAACAACCCATTCTTTTAACTTAAAATATGCTGTTCCAAGTTTAGAAGTTTTTTCTCTTGGGAAAAGGTTTTTAGCAAGCTGTTGAGTTATGGTACTGCCTCCACCTTTGTTTTGTCTTCCTATAATAGTTTTAAATAAAACTCTAAAAAGGCTCCGTGTATCTATGCCGCAATGATCCTCAAAACGAGCGTCTTCAGTTGCTTTTAAGGCATTGATTAGTGCAGGTGAAAGTTCTTTATAATCTATATTTGTTCTGTTTTCTATGCCAATATATCCCAACACTTCTCCTTCATCAGAAAAAACTTCGGATGCAAGATTGCTATTAGGATTTTCTAATTGCTCAAATGACGGCATAAACCCTAAGAAACCTAATGAAAGGAAAATGAAAAACAATGTAACAGATAGCAGGAATACTCCATAGGTAATCCACATACGTTTAATATATTTTCTTGCATCGTTATTATTGCCCTGTTTTATATTTTCTTTTTGGCTTCCTCTGTTTTGCATGGTATCAAAATTTAAGAAAAGTATTGACTTATTTTTGGTTAGGCATTTTCTCTATATGTAAGCCGATATTTTTTACTCCGACAAGATTGGTATCAGTAGTTGCTTGTTGTAGTCTAAAAGTATAGGTTCCGTTTTGTTTAAACTCAACGTTATGAGCAAACCAAAACCTATTATCTATAACTCCTCCAAATTCTTTTCCCTTCCAAGTTCCGTCAGGGTGTGTAAGCTCGCACTCTATTGTGTCTACACTAATGCTTGCATCAGGGTATATAGTGGTAAGGAAAAAATATATGTTGTTATATTTGTAATCTTTAGTATTTGAAATGTTTATTGCAAACCGATAGAGTGATGTTCTGTCTATTGTTTTTATATTCACTGTAAAAGTTTTCTTTTGTTGCATATTCCAAATACCGTTATCTACCTTTTGATTATCATCAAAGATAACATTTGAATCACATGCAACAAACAAAGCAGATACCATTATAATAATATATATTACAAGTTTATTCATTGATTTTCTGTTTTTGTTAATTCAGCTTGAAAAGACTCTAAATCTTCCGGCTTTTTGTTCTTTTTATTCATTGCCATAATCTTCTTTACATCATAAGCTGATATAGGAATAAGTTCTGAAGAGTTTTCATAGGAATACCAAAATATTTTTTTTAAAACATCGAGTTTATGATAAACACCTTTTCCTTTTATAGTCTCAAGTTCAACGCCTGTTTCTGGAAAGTCTTTTAAAGCATCTTGATAGACATCATATTCATAATTTAGACAGCATTTTAATTTTCCACATTGTCCAGCAAGTTTTTGAGGATTAGGAAATAGTTGTTGTACTTTTGCAACGGCGGTACCTACAGAAGTGAAATTGTTTAACCAAGTAGAACAACACAATTCTCTTCCGCAAGTGCCAATACCTCCTAAACGTGAAGCTTCTTGTCTTGCTCCAATTTGCTTCATTTCTATTCTTATATGGAAAGTTTCCGCAAGATCTTTAATAAGTTGTCTAAAATCTACTCTGTCGTCTGCAGTATAGTAGAATATTGCTTTTGTTCCATCACCTTGATACTCTACATCATTAATTTTCATATCAAGATTTTCATCCAAAGCAAGTTTTCTTGTTTCAAATAAAGTTTTTTCCTCTTTCTTTATAACCTCTAACCATTTTTCAATGTCTGCAGTCTTCGCTCTACGATATAGTTTTTTTACATTTTCAATATTGAAACCACGTTTCTTTTTCATTTGAATTCTGCAAAGTTCTCCAGCAAGAGAAACGATACCGATATCATGTCCAGGCGTACCTTCAACAGCAACAATATCACCTTCCGTTATTTCTAATCCGTCAGGTATTTTATAGAAATCTTTGTGCGAATTTTTGAATCTAACTTCTACATAATCAAAATAGCCTTGTGCTGAAGGAGGCTTAACATTACGCATCCAATTAGTAACGTGAAGTTTTTCGCAAGAGTTTCTTTCTTGTTTCTCTACTGTTTTGTATGATTGAGGTGTGGCAGAACAACCATGAGAAAGAGTTAAAGGTTCTTTATATTCTTTTTTTAATAAACCCAAAGAAGGGTCTTCATCAAAATAAGGGTGAACAAATTGTTCTGCAAGGAAAAAAGAAGTATCTCCCTTGCTATCTTGCTCTCTTTCTATTATGCTTTGTTTTGCACGTATAGAAGAAGATTCTTTATTTACAGGTGTATTGATTTCTTCGTTTGTATGTTGAGTTTGTTCTTCAGTATTATCCATATTTATTTTATTCTGCTTTTATCTTTTTTCAAACAAAACACCTAACTTTATTATCATATTCGTCATATTGATTTTTACGTTGGCGTTTCTATCTATATTTTTCTGTGACTTCTCTAAAACGTTAAAGATGCCTTCCAAATTGTTTTTGGTAATGAATTTTGGGTAATTTTTCTTGAATTTTTCTTCTGCAAGATACAAAGGATGCTGTAGAAACTGCATTCCAATAGAGTATTGCCAGCATTTTTCTATCGTTTTTGAACAATAAGCAAGAAAGTCTTTTTGAATATCCTTTGACATCTTGCTGAATGTTTCAGTAAAGGTCAGAATCTCGGACACCTTTGTTTTGTATGAAAATGCCAGACGATTCAACTCTATAAACATTTGAAAATATTCAGAGACTTTATCTATATATGCTTGTCGAATGTTCAGTATATTTCCTTCGCTTAAAAAAGCATCTTTTTTGATTTCTTCTTCTGAATATTCTGGGTGTAGAATTCTTAGTTCTTGTTCTATTATATCATTATCAATAGGTCCAATATTGATTTGTTGAACTCTTGAAAGAATTGTTGGTAAAATATTTTCTTTGTTTTCAGTAGTAAAAATAAAAACCGTATTAGGATAAGGCTCTTCTAATATTTTCAGTATAGTGTTGCTTGCTTGAGTATTCATCTTATCAATATTCCAAACAACCATTATCTTATATTGGGCTTCATATGCTTTCAAAGTCAATAGTGATACAATATCATTTGCATCTGCGACATTTATGATACCCTGTTTGCCCTCTACTCCAGAAAAAGTGAGCCAGTCGTTTAAATCTCCATAGCCGCCATTGTTGAAAACAAACTCTCTAAATTCTGAGTAAAAAAGAGAAGATTTGTTATCCTTTTTCACTTTATTTGTTGTATTCGTAGGAAAGATAAGATGTAAATCCGGGTGAATTAGTTTTTGATACTTCCTACACGAAGGACATTCTCCACAAGAGTCAGCATTAGATTGACTTTTGTTTGTACAAGACAAATACTGAGCTAAGGCTAAAGCCAAAGCTAAATTACCATACCCATCTTTGCCATTAATTAAAACAGCATGAGGAAATTGATTTCTATCAATTGTAGAAATCAATTTCCTGATTACATTATTTTGCCCTTTTATTTGAGAAAATTGCATGTTTGATAATAATTGCAGGCTTCTACTAAATCATAAAAGGCAAGCAATAATAGAGTATTTTTAGAAATAATTAATAGTTGAATTCCAAATCAGATGAAGGGAACTCATCAACACCCCTGTCATCCTTTTGACGAGGGTTATCAGAGTTTCTATTATTTATAGAACGCTGAAAAGATACAATCATTGCTCCTAACATCTTTGTCATTTCCATAAGCATTTCTCTTGATTTTTCAACATCTTCTTCATTGAAAATATTATGATTAGCAGCCATAGTAGTGAATACAACGCATTGTCTTACTAAGCCTTTGGCATACTTTAAGTATTCAATGAATTCTGATTTAGGATTAGATGAGCCATCAGCTATTTGCATAGAAATTTTAGCAGCAGTATCTAAGAATGGTAATAGTATAACTTTTCTATTGAATTCATCTGCTGATTGAACCTTTTGCATTAGCCAGTTGTAGTAATCTAATGATTTGTGATAAATTCTTAAATCCTCAAATCTAAAAAAACTTGTAACGTTTTGTTCTTCCATAATGATAAAGTTTGTTGGTTTTTACTATAATTTTTTTTGAATTATTCTATTCCTGCATAATATTTCATATACTGCACTCTGTAAAATGCAGAAACAGTACTATTCTTGTCTATTGATAATCTACCTTTAAAATCAGATAAACGGTTATAAGAATTTTTCTCCATCCAATTTTTTAGGAATTCATTAGCTTTAGTAATAAAGGAAAAGTCCTGTTCATATAATGCAGATACAACTTGTACTGTATTTGCTCCAGCAAGAATAAGTTTTATAGGGTCTTCTGGTTTATGAACACCTCCTCCAGCAGTCAAAGGACAGTTTATTAATTTGGATAAGATAGCAGTCCATCTAATTGTATTGTATAGTTCTTTTTCATCACTCAAAATATTTATAGGTTTTACTGTTTGAGTGTCTATATCTATATCGTGTTCAATAAATCGGTTGAATATAGAAAGAGCAGAAATTCCCATCCAAGAGAGTTTTTGACATAGTTTAGCCAAGGAAGCAGAATAAGAACTTATCTTTAGAGATATAGGCAAGGAAGGAACAGCACGTTTTAGAATTTGTAGTGTGTTTTCATAAACTTGATCAACATCTTCTGTTGAAACGTTGATATTAGAAGGCATAATAAACATATTTAATTCAATGCCGTCTGCTCCTGCTTGTTGAATGCTTTGAGCGAATTGCAACCATTCACTTGCAGAAACACAATTGATACTTGCAATAATAGGGACATCAACACATTCTTTTGATTTTTTTATCAGTTCCAAGTAGTTGTTTAACTGATTGTGCTTTGTATGTTCTGCTATGTAGTTGTAGGCTTCGAAGAATTCACCAGTATTTTGAGCAGATAACACATTACTACTTATCTCTTGAGTTACTTGTTCCTCAAAAAGAGACTTTAGAATAACTGCACCAACGCCAGCATCTTCTAATTTTTTTACATTATCTACGATAGCAGTCTTACCGCAACTGCCTGCAATTATAGGACTTTTTATAGTCCTTCCCATATATTGAACGCTTGTATCCATCTCAATTAAAGTATTTAGAGGAGGCAAAGTTACATCATTATATTTAAACAAACAAAAAAAAAGTTACTTTTTTTTTAATTTAATAGAATTTTTGATAAAAAACATTGAAAAAATTCTCTATTTGAAATAATTGATATATTTTTGCAAACTGAAATTAAAAATAGGAAAATAAGTTTAACAGAATATAATTGATTAAAATAATGAGTACTAAGGACACAGAAAACAAGAAAACTGTTGTGGAAAACAACGGAAATGTTGAGAAAAATGAGAACCTTCAAGTTGGAGATGTACTTGCAAAGACAGAACAATTCATAAACAAAAACAAAAAGACTCTTTTAATTGTTTTGCTTTCTGTTGTTGCTGTTGTGGTTGTAGTTTGTCTATATAGTTTTTGGTATATTCCTTCACAGGAGAAAGAAGCTGCTAACTCTATGTTTGCTGCTGAACAGTATTATATGCAAGGTGAATATGATAAAGCTTTAAAGGGTGATGGAAAACACATGGGTTTTGTTGCAATAGGTGATGATTATTCTTCTACAAAGCAAGGCAAATTAGCAAAATATTACGCTGGTAGAATCTATCTTGAACAAGGTAAATACAAAGAAGCATTAGATTATTTAAAATCTTTTTCTCCAAAAGATGCATACATGGCTTCTCAAGCAAAATGTTTAGTAGGTGATTGCTATATGGAGTTAAACCAAATTGACGAAGCAATAAACTACTACAAGAAAGCATCAACAACTAATGTTAATGATTTTACTACACCTGCTATATTGATGAAGTTGGCTACAGCGTACGAGATGAAGAAAGATTATAAGAGTGCGTTAGATACTTATAAAATGATAAAGACTAATCACCCTGCATCTCCAGAATTCCAACAAATAGAGAAATACATTACTCGTATGGAAACAATATTGGAAAAATAGTTTTTGAAATCAGATATAAAAATCCTCTTGTTTTAAAAAGCAAGAGGATTTTTTTACATGCTTACTATATAATAAGACAAGACCTGTCAGATTAACAAGTGATCAAATCCTTTTTAAATTATTGATAAAATAAAGCAGAGATTAAAAATTTATGACTAACTTTGCAAAAAAATAAATAGAAGATATGAATGATAAAGTTTCGCGACTAACAGATTATATCCTTAGAGGAATATTTGGACTTGTTTTTATGTTTTCCGGTTTTGTGAAAGCAGTGGATCCCATGGGGACTGCTTACAAAGTGGAAGAATATCTTAATGTTTTTGGCTTTGGTTTTATGCTCAACGATGCACTTACATTTCCGATAATAATAGCGGTGTTTTTGTGTGTAATGGAATTCACGATAGGTGTTACAATGTTTTTACATATCTACAAGAAGCCTGTTCGTTGGGTTGCCTTGTTGTTTATGCTTTTCTTTACAATAACGACATTGATAGACGCACTGACAAATAATGTTGATGATTGCGGTTGTTTCGGCGATGCAATAAAGCTAACCAATTGGCAGACATTTTGGAAAAACATCGTATTAGATGTTATTCTAATAGGGATATTTATGTTTGACAAAAAAGCGAAAGAAGATTATTCTAAAAGACTACCTCTTGTGGTTACTATTGCTGCACTTCTATTAGGTGTAGGCTTTTCTGTTAGGAACATAATGTATGAACCTATAATAGATTTTCGTCCATGGAAGGTTGGAAATAAAATGGCTCCAACTCTTGATGAACAAAAACCACCTTTAGCATACGCAACCTACAAAAACAATGCGACGGGAGAAGAAAAAGAGTTCTCGATGGCAAGCGAAGGTGAGGGAACTTTGATGAAAGCCTATGAAGAAGACCCTGACTTTGCAGAACATTGGACATACGTAGAAGGCAAGGAAAGGATAATAAACACAAATACAATCGCAGCAGATGGTTTTTCTTTAGTTGAGTTAGGTGAGGTAAAAGATGAAAGCCTTGATGTAATAGGGGATACTACACAAGATCTTTATATTATTGCTGTCTGGAATTTGAAGACAGCAAGTGAAAAGGGAATGAAACGTCTGATGCAGTATGTAAATAAACTTGATAAAGAAAAAAATAACATCATATTAATCACTGCTACAAGTCCAAAAGATTGGTATGATTTTTCTGAAAAATATTCTTTGCAGGATTACCTTTTCTATTCCTGTGATGATAAGGCAATAAAAGCAATGATACGTTCTAATCCGGGATTGGTTCATATTAAAAAAGCAGTGGTAAAAGAAAAGTTTGCTTGGAGAAACTTATAAAACGTTTAAAGGGTTTAAAAGATGTTTTCTTTTGTTCTAAGGAAATTAGGTTACGGTTTGTTAGTTATCTTCGGTGTAGTTAGCTTAGTATTCTTTCTTTTTAATATACTACCCGGAGATCCTGCTCGTATGATGTTAGGGCAGAGGGCTGACAAAGAAAGTGTTGATAGAATACACAAGGAACTTGGTTTGGATAGACCTGTAAGCACTCAATACTTTAACTACCTTAACGATATTTCTCCTCTTTCTTTTTACTCTACTACACGAACAAGTTATTTCTATTTTGATAAACAAAAATACACATCTGCTGTAACCCTTCTTAATGTAGGCACAACAAAGATAGTGTTAAAAAAACCTTATCTAAGGCAGAGCTATCAAAGTAAAAGAAATGTCAGTGAAATGCTTTCAGAGGCACTGCCTAATACTATCATCCTTGCTCTTGCAAGCATATTGTTTGCCTTTGTTGTAGGAGTTATTTTGGGAAGTATTTCTTCCATATATATAAACACGTGGGTAGATAGACTTATTCAGGTCATTACTTCTATAGGTATGAGTTTGCCATCTTTCTTTGCTGCCATTATTATTGCTTGGTTCTTTGCCTTCAAACTATCGGATTGGACACATCTTTCTATGTTTGGTTCTTTGAAGGTAGTGGATGACATGGGCGAGGGAGAACATATTTGTTTAAAGAACCTTATCCTTCCAGCTCTTACTCTTGGTATTCGTCCTTTGGCAGTGATAACAGAACTAACAAAAAGCACTATGCACGATGTCTTTCAACAAGATTATATACGTACTGCTAAAGCAAAAGGGCTTTCAACATTTCAGGTCATCTATCATCATGCTTTGAAGAATACTCTCAATCCTGTTATCACGGCAGTCAGTGGGTGGTTCGCTTCTTTAGTGGCTGGTGCTGTTTTTGTTGAATATATATTTGATTGGAAAGGTATGGGAGTTGTGATAGTCAATAGTTTGGAGACATACGACTTTCCTGTGATTATGGCTTCTTTGTTGGTTGTTTGTATATTTTTAGTGTTGATAAACATTGTTACCGATATAATCTACGGCTACCTTGACCCTCAAGTAAAACAAAAACAATAATAACAAAAAAAAGGTTGCGAAACTGAACGCAACCTTTAATAGTTTTGACATAATTTATAGTCAGTTATTTTATCTCCCAAGTTTCACCTGAGTTTAACAGTTCATCAACATTATGAACAGAACCGTGTTGTATCTGTTCTTCTTCTTGTGCTTTGAACATTTCATTATAAGTAGGTTTCTTCACTGCACGTATAACACCAAATACCATAGGGAACTCTGGCGGACGCATTTGTGCAAGCATGTGGTGAATACCTGTGTCCTCAGTTGTTTCGTCGTGAATCATAATATCTTTTTCGGTGATACCATTTCCAAGTTTTACAACTTTAAGACTTCTTCCAACCATAACCAAACCTTTGTCTCTATTCTTACCAAATATCATTGGTTTGCCGTGTTCAACCCATAGCTGTCTGTCTTCACGAATATCTTTGTCAGTAACGTCAGCATGTGTTCCGTTGTTAAATATCATACAGTTTTGAAGAACTTCCACAACAGCAGTACCATCATGGGCAGCCATACGCTCACAGACTTTTTGCAGAGAAGCACTTTGAGAATCTATAGCTCTTGCAAAGAAAGTACCTCTTACTCCAAGAACCAACTCGCCAGGATTAAGTTGATAGTCAATAACGCCAAACGGAGAAGTCTTTGTTACTTGTCCTTGTTTAGTCGTCGGAGAGTATTGTCCTTTAGTCAAGCCATATATTCTGTTGTTGAACATTATCAGATTGACATCCATATTTCTGCGGATAAGATGCATAAAGTGGTTTCCACCAATGGCGGTGCTATCACCATCACCTGAAGTAATCCAAACAGAAAGATTTGGATTGGCTATCTTTACTCCTGTTGCTATGGCTGCAGGTCTTCCGTGAATACCATGAAAACCATATGAATTAACATAATAAGGAAAACGAGAAGAACAGCCTATACCAGAGACAATACAGTAATCTTCTTTCTTATAATTAATCTTAGGGAAAACATTATGAACGGCAGCAAGAATAGCGTGATCACCGCATCCAGGACACCATTTTACCATTTGATTTGACGCAAAGTCAGCTTTGGTTAAAGCAACGTTTGAATGTTCTATCATGATTAATTTCCTCCGTTCATTATTTTATTAAACTCTTGTTTCAATTCAGTAACCTCAAAAGGCAAGCCTTGAACCTTGTTGTATTGATGGAACATAATTCCTTGATAATTCATTCGCAGGTAATTTACGAATTGTCCCATATTTAACTCACATACAACGATTTTCTTATACTTTCTAAGTATCTCTTCTGTGTTCTTAGGTAAAGGAGAGATATAGTGGAAGTGTGTATATGCAACTTTCTTGCCTTCTGCTCTCAATTCATTGACAGCAGTTTTCAAAGCTCCGTGTGTTCCACCCCAGCCTACAACAAGTAGTTCTGCATCTTCATCTCCGTAGACTTCTTGTAAAGGAAGACGTTCAGCCAATCTGTCTATTTTTTCTTTACGATAATGAACCATTTTCTCATGGTTAAGGTTGTCTGTTGAAACTTCGCCCTTTCCGTCAGTCTTTTCCAAGCCACCTATTCTGTGTCTTAAACCATCCATTCCAGGAACAGCCCATTGACGAACCAATGTCTTAGGATCACGTCTGTATGGTTGGAAATCTGGGTCATTAGGTTTTGCAAATGGTGGATGAATCTCAGGGAAATCACTCATACTTGGTATTTTAAACAACTGAGACCCGTTTCCAAGATAAGCATCGGAAAGAAGTATGACAGGAGTCATTGTTTCCAAGGCAAGTCTTGCAGCTTCAAAAGCCCAATAGAAGCAGTTTGCAGAAGTAGATGGAGCAACAACAATACAAGGTGCTTCACCGTTTCTGCCAAATAAAGCTTGGTTTAGGTCAGCTTGTTCGGTTTTTGTAGGTAAGCCTGTAGAAGGGCCACCACGCTGAACATCTATTACCACCAAAGGAAGTTCTGTCATAACCGCTAAGCCTAATGCTTCGCTCTTTAATGACAGTCCAGGACCAGAAGTAGAGGTACAAGCCAAAGCACCAGCGAATGATGCTCCTATTGCTGAACATATGCCTGCTATTTCATCTTCGGCTTGGAATACTCTTGCTCCTAAACTCTTTCTTTTTGCTAACTCTACCATTATATCAGTAGCAGGAGTGATAGGATAGGAGCCAAGGAAAAGATTTAGGCGAGATTTCTCTGCAGCAGCAAGCAAACCCCAAGCTGTTGCTATATTTCCCGTTATGTTTCTGTATTTTCCTTTTGGCATTTCTGCAGTATCTACTTCCAATCTTTGCAAAGGCACTTCTTGAACATCTATGTTCTCGCAATAGTTGTAGCCTGCGCGTATTACCTTTTGGTTTGCTTCTACTACCTCGGGTTTGTTTTTGAATTTAGTCTGTAGATATTCGTCTGCATGTGTTGTCTGTTTGCCGAAGATGAAGAATATCATTCCCAAGGCAAACATATTTCTGCATTTTAAAGCACTCTTTCTGTCTGTGAATATGTCTTTTACTGCCTCCAAGGTGAGAGTAGTAATTGGAGCCTTCACAATATTGTATGAAGAGTACTCATCAGAATCCAATGGAGAGGTTTCATACCCTGCCTTCTTGATAGCATCTTCTGTAAAAGTATCTAAATCCACAATGATAGTAGCACCCTTTGTTGCCCATTTTAGATTAGATTTCAGCGATGCAGGATTCATACAGATAAGTACGTCTGCCTTATCACCAGAAGAGTAAATGTTTTTTCCAATATGCACCTGAAAACCAGATACACCTGCTATTGTGTTGTGAGGAGCGCGAATCTCTGCAGGATAGTCAGGAAATGTTGCTATATCATTTCCATCTAAGGCAGAAGTATCAGAAAACAAAGTTCCGGAAAGTTGCATTCCATCACCGCTATCGCCAGCAAATCTGACAACAGCATCGTTTTTTCTTATAATATCTTTGGTTGCCATAATTTTAAATGTATGTTCCTATTTCAATATTACTGTTTTCAATTGCGAAAACATTTTGCAAAATTACTACAAGTTATTGAAATGAGTTAATTTTTATGAAGTTATTTTTTTATATCATCCTTCTTTTTACCCTTTTCAAGAATGTTGTCAATACTAAAAAGACTTATTCAAAAATGTCTTCGTTTTCGCAAAAAAAGAGTTGGTTTTAATTTTTTAAAACCAACTCTTTATACCTTAAACATCAAGAGTTAAATTCTCAAAACCAACTCTTTTTTTCATCAAAAGAAAACTTATTCTTTTATAAGTTTTTGTT